>OHMN01001552.1_pt1 | contig 14058 bp, 9 predicted proteins | sample 1569361 | NCBI WGS metagenome assembly OHMN01 (sample SAMEA3541508, study PRJEB24748) | human gut metagenome | biome: human gut; feature: human-associated habitat; material: faeces | place: China | collected 2012
TTTACATCAGAGAGCCCTTCAGGCGTTGCGTCAAAGGACACCGGGTCAGTGTACCGGCTGCGTTGGTGCCGTCCCCCAGGCAGAACGTGCCTGGTATGGTAAATACCTTTCCGCCTTTTACAGAACCGTTTCCTTCGGAGGATATATAGTCCTGCACCATACGATCCACGCAGTAGTAATAAAACATGGATGAACCATACTGGAAAAATGCAGTTCCCGGTTCTGTCAGCCCCACGCTGATTGCCTCCGATGTGGAATCCCCGGTACCGCAGATAACCGGTGTTCCCTCTGCCAGTCCTGTCTGAGCCGCAGCCTCCCTGGTGACACGGCCTGCCACATCCGTGGAATATGCACAGGCCGCAATCTGGTCCGGCCTGCAGTAAAGTCCGCATTCCTCCTCATTGACCGTTCCGTCCGCCCGGTAAAGAGGCCGGAAGGAACCCTTGGCCAAAAACTGGTCTATCACATACCTGCCTGTCAGTTTTGCCGTGATAAAAGAACTTCCTGTGAGAAATTTATAGGTCCTTCTGTATACCTCCGGCTCATTGTTCTTAATCCACAGTATCTTCGTGGCCGTGTCGCCGGAACAGATGGGATGCCCAAACAGCCTTCGGACATCCCTGCCGTAATGCCTGGTGAGCCACTGTATTTCCTTGTCAGCCCTGGAATCAATGCCGTACAGGATGGCCGGGCGCAGCGGCCTGCACTGCTCATCCACAGGCAGCAGAAAAACCAGACACCATTGATCCGAAAGCATATGGAAAAACTGCTATCGCAGCAGTGAAGGAACTGGTAATGGCAAGAATGAAGGTCTGCGGATGCGACGGCAAGGCAGAAAAATAAAATGGCGGCAACAATGAAAGATATAGCCAGACTGACAGGACTTGGACTGGCTACAATCTCTTCCTATTTTAATGGGGGAAACGTCAGGGAAAAAAACAGAGTAAAAATTGAAAAGGCTATTGAGGAACTTCATTATGAGGTCAATGAAGTTGCCAGAGGGCTTAAGACAAATGCGACAAAGACCATAGGCGTTGTAATCCCGGAGCTGAATAATATATTCTGTGCCGAGATTATAACAGGGATGGAAGATATTCTCAGAAGTCACGGTTATGCAACCATCGTCTGTGATTGTCGTACAGATAAGAAGCTGGAGCAGGAGGCAGTGGAGTTCCTGATCCGCCGCAGGGTGGATGGAATCATTAATATGCCGGTGGATGAAACAGGGGCACATCTGAAGAGATTCCAGAAAACAGGAAAGCCGATCGTGCTGATAGACCGTAAGATTCAGGGAATTCCCTGTGACAGTGTTCTGGTGGATAACAAAAAAGCGGCAGAGGATGCGATGCATCTTTTTATAGAAAAAGGGCATAGAAAAATTGGAATTATAGGTGGCCCTGAGGGGATTTTTACAGCAGAAGAACGTCTGGAAGGATATTATACAGCTCTTAAAAAAGCTGGAATTTCCATAAAAAATTCCCTGGTATATCATGGTGACTATACGATCCAGGGAGGTGTCAGAGGCCTGGAACAGCTTGTCCGGGAGAATCCGGATATGACAGCGGTTTTTGTGACCAACTATGAAATGACAATGGGTGCAATGATCGGAGTCAATGAACTGGGAATACAGATTCCGGAGCAGCTTTCTATGATAGGGTTTGATAATCTTCAGTTTGCAAGGGCGTGCCGTCCCAAGCTGACGATCGTATCACAGCCCACCGACAGGATTGCCAAAGAGATTGCAAGGATTATTCTGGAGCATCTTGAAAAGAAAGAAGAAAGATCTGAGGAACCTTTTATGGAGAAACTTCAGACAGAGATTATGGAAGGAAAATCTGTAAGTATTCTGAACAGATAAAATAGAATCATGGGAGCAGCAAAATGATGAAATCATATTTATTGGGGATTGATATCGGAACAAGTGCCTGCAAGGTTGCGGTATTTGACAGGAATGGAAAAGTTCTTGCAGCAGCCAGTGGTGATTATCCGGTATATTATCCACATGAGGGATGGGCAGAGCAGAACCCTGAGGAATGGTGGGATGCAGTCTGCCGGGCAACAAAGGAAACCATACAGAAGGCAGATATCACTGCAGATGAGATTGCAGGAATCGGGATCGATGGTCAGAGCTGGTCTGCAATCCCAATTGACAGAGAGGGAAACGTGCTGGCCAATACACCAATCTGGATGGATACGAGAGCACAGTCTATTTGTGACAGACTGAATCAGGAGATTGGACAGGAGGAGATTTTTGAGGTGGCGGGAAATTCTCTTCAGCCTTCTTATTCTACTGCAAAGATCCTCTGGTATAAAGAAAATCTTCCGGAGGTATACGCAAAAATCTACAAAATCCTTCAGTCCAACAGCTACATTGCATTTAAACTGACAGGTGCGGTTACCCAGGATGTGTCACAGGGATATGGATTGCATTGTTTCAATATGAAGAAGGGATGCTGGGATGAAAAAATGTGTGAACGTCTTGGAATCCCCATGGAATTTCTTCCGGAAATCTGTGATTGTGACCATGTGGTTGGAACAGTTACCGGGAAGGCAGCTGCAGAGTGTGGACTTGTAGAAGGAATTCCCGTAGTTGCCGGTGGACTTGATGCGGCTTGCGGAACTCTTGGTGCAGGTGTGATCCATTCCGGTGAAACACAGGAACAGGGTGGACAGGCCGGAGGAATGAGTATTTGTACAGAGGAATATAAGGCTGATCCGAGGCTGATCCTGAGCTATCATGTTGTCCCGGGCAAATGGCTTCTTCAGGGAGGAACCACCGGAGGCGGCGGTGTAATGCGCTGGTTTGAACATGAATTTGCAGATTATGAACGGATGATGAAAGAACAGACAGGTGTCTCATCTCTGAATCAGCTCAATAAGATTGCAGAAAAAGTTGGGCCAGGCTGCGATGGAATGGTATTTCTTCCATATATGTCCGGGGAGCGTTCTCCTATCTGGAATCCATATGCAAAGGGTGTTTTCTATGGACTGGATTTTGCAAAAACAAAAGGGCATATGGTCCGTGCCTGTATGGAAGGGGTGGCGCTTTCCCTGCGGCACAACCTTGAAGTGGCAAAGGAAGCAGGGGCAGAGGCAGATGTATTGAGAGCTATGGGAGGTTCTGCAAATTCCCTGCTCTGGACACAGATCAAATCCGATATTACAGGAAAACCAATCATAGTACCGGCATCTGATACGGCAACCACCCTTGGTGCGGCACTTCTGGCAGGGGTGGGAGTACGCTTTTACAAAGATTATGAGGAAGCAGTTTCACTTACGGTCAAAGAGACCCGCCGCCATGAACCGGATCCGAAGAACAAAGCAGTTTATGACAAAACTTTTGAGACTTATATGGAACTTTATAAATCTCTGGCACACATAATGACTGCAAAATAAAAAGCAGAATTCATGAAAGGAGAAATATATTATGAAAGCAGCAGTAGTAGTTGCAAATGAAGATGTACAGTATCAGGAAATCGAAGAACCTAAGGTGACCAAAGGAACTGTTAAGATACGTGTCAGATATTCTGGTATCTGTGGCTCAGACATTCCGCGTGTCCTGAATCATGGGGTCCATTTTTATCCAATCGTACTTGGACATGAGTTTTCCGGAGATGTAGTGGAAGTGGGGGAAGGTGTGACTAAGGTAAAAGTGGGAGACCGTGTTTCCGGTGCACCGCTTCTTCCATGTATGAAATGTGATGACTGTCAGCAGGGAAATTTCTCTCTCTGCAAGCACTACAGCTTCATAGGCTCCAGACAGCAGGGAAGTAACGCAGACTATGTGGTTGTTCCGGAGCAGAACGCTGTTCCTTTTGAAAGCAGTGTTCCATATGAGCAGGGAGCTATGTTTGAGCCTGCAACTGTTGCAATCCACGGTGTATTTCAGAATGATTATCACAGTGGCGAGTATGTTGCAATTCTTGGCGGCGGTACAGTTGGAATGTTTACCATGCAGTGGACCAAGATCTTTGGCTCCAAGAAAGTGGTAGTTTTTGATATTAGTGAGGAACGTCTTGAGCTGGCGAAACGCCTTGGTGCAGATGAAGTGATCAACACAAAAGAAGAAGGATATATGGAAAAAGCCATGGCGATCACAGGCGGTAAGGGTTACGGTTTTGTCTTTGAAACAGCAGGACAGGTTCCAACCATGCATATGGCATTTGAACTGGCTGCAAACAAAGCACATGTCTGCTTTATCGGAACCCCTCATGAGAACCTGACATTTACACCGGCGCAGTGGGAAAATATGAATCGTAAAGAATTCAAGCTGACCGGCTCCTGGATGTCTTACAGCGCACCTTATCCGGGACGCGAATGGGATCTGACTGCACATTATTTTGCAACAGGTCAGCTGAAATTTGATCCTGGATTTATCTACAAAAAAATTCCAATGAGTCAGGCACAGGAAGCATTCCAGTTATTTAAAACACCTGGACTTGTAAAAGGAAAAATTCTTTTGTCAAATGAGGAAGAGGTTGTTGATCCGAAAGTTGTGCCAAAGGTAACGCTTCCGTCAGGAGAAAAAGTACCTTGTATGGGTATGGGAACCTTTGGTTCTGACCGTGTAAGTGCAGAAGAAGTATCTGAGGCTGTGGCGGGTGCGATCCGCAGCGGATATCGTATGTTTGACTGTGCAGCATGCTATGGAAATGAGCATCAGATTGGTGAAGTTTTCAAGGCAGCTTTTGATGAAGGGGTAGTAGAAAGAAAAGATCTTTTCATTATGACAAAGGTATGGAATGACATGCATAGAAAGGTAGAAGAAGCCTGCACCAGAAGCATTCAGGATCTTCAGTGTGACTATGTGGATCTGTATTTTATCCACTGGCCATTCCCGAACTACCATGCACCATTCTGTGATGTAGATTCCAGAAATCCGGAATCCAGACCTTTCAGTGTGGAGGAATTTATGGATACCTATCGTCAGTGTGAGAAACTGGTAGAAAAAGGTAAGATCCGCTATATCGGTATTTCCAATATGACTATTCCGAAACTGGAAGCAGTTCTTCCGTTAATGAAGATCAAACCGGCGGCATGTGAACTGGAGCTGCATCCATGTTTCCAGCAGCAGGAACAGTATGATTATCTGATTGCTCATAACATCCAGCCGGTAGGATATATGCCCCTTGGTTCTCCGAGAAGGCCGGAAAGAGATATCTGCCCGGAGGATGTGGCTGATATGCAGACCCCGGAAATGCAGGAGATTGCCAAAGCGCATGGAGTACATCCGGCATTGATTGCCCTGAAATGGGCCCATCAGAGAGGGGAAATCTCCATTCCATTTTCTGTACATAACTATGTAAGTAACCTGAAATGTGTAACAGAAGATCCCCTGACTGATGAAGAAATGGCCAAGATCGCTACCCTGGAAAAAGGAAACCGACTTGTCAAAGGTCAGGTGTTCCTGTGGGAAGGCGCAAAGGACTGGCATGACCTGTGGGATGAAGATGGGGTTATTGTAAAATAAAGCGAGAAAAAGCATCTGTTAAAGCAGGTGCTTTTTGTTTTCAATATTTTATTGAGAAAAGCCGGAGAAAAGTTTAAAATTCTGTCGTTGTGCAACGCATCAGTTATATAGCAATCCTCTTAAATTCATTATTTGTTACTGTTCACACGCTACTATTCCGCGAGGTGTTTTGGCATGAATATGCCAAAATCCCGAGATATACGGCGCGGATTTATGCGATTAGCATAAATCCTGTGCATCGCGAAGCGTGTTACTGAGAACGGAGTGAACAGTAACCATTATTTACGAGGATTGCTATAGATAACGAATCATACTTGACAGAAGTTTAAGTAAGAGATATAATCGACTCAAACAGAAACGTTTCGGTTTCGAGAGCGTTTCCTGCACTGTAGTAATCAGAACAAAAAATATACATCATTAATTATGAGGAGGAAATCGTTATGCCACTTGTAACATCAAAAGAAATGCTGACCAAGGCTCAGAAAGGCGGTTATGCAGTAGGTGCATTTAATGCGGAGAATATGGAGATGGTGAAAGCGATCATCCAGGCTGCGGAGGAACTGAAAGCGCCGGTTATGATCCAGACAACACCATCTACAGTGAAATATGGAACAGTAGAAACTTATGCAGCGATCGTTGCAGCAGAGGCTGAGAAAACATCTGTTCCGGTATGTATGCATCTGGATCACGGCAGTAGCTTTGAACTTGCTATGCAGGCAATGCATGCAGGTTATACTTCTGTTATGATCGATGGCTCCAAGCTGGATTTTGAGGCTAATATTGCAGAGACAAAACGTGTGGCAGATGTTGCAAAAGCACTGGATATTCCATGCGAAGCTGAGCTTGGCAAGGTTGGTGGCAAAGAGGATGATCTGGAGGCTGAGGCAGACACAAATACAGATCCTCAGGAGGCAAAGGAGTTCGTTGAACGTACAGGAGTTACTTCCCTTGCTGTTGCCATCGGAACTGCACATGGCTTCTATGTAGGAACTCCCGTTCTTGATAAGGAACGTCTCAGTGAGATCCGCCAGGTTGTAGATATTCCGCTTGTACTTCACGGTGCATCTGGTTTAAGTGATGAGGATGTCAGGGACTGTGTAAAACGTGGTATCTGTAAAGTGAATTTTGCTACAGAGCTTCGTGCAGCATATTCCAAGGCAGTCAAAGAGTTTCTTGCAGAAAAACCAGACACCATTGATCCGAAAGCATATGGAAAAACTGCTATCGCAGCAGTGAAGGAACTGGTAATGGCAAGAATGAAGGTCTGCGGATGCGACGGCAAGGCAGAAAAATAAAATGGCGGCAACAATGAAAGATATAGCCAGACTGACAGGACTTGGACTGGCTACAATCTCTTCCTATTTTAATGGGGGAAACGTCAGGGAAAAAAACAGAGTAAAAATTGAAAAGGCTATTGAGGAACTTCATTATGAGGTCAATGAAGTTGCCAGAGGGCTTAAGACAAATGCGACAAAGACCATAGGCGTTGTAATCCCGGAGCTGAATAATATATTCTGTGCCGAGATTATAACAGGGATGGAAGATATTCTCAGAAGTCACGGTTATGCAACCATCGTCTGTGATTGTCGTACAGATAAGAAGCTGGAGCAGGAGGCAGTGGAGTTCCTGATCCGCCGCAGGGTGGATGGAATCATTAATATGCCGGTGGATGAAACAGGGGCACATCTGAAGAGATTCCAGAAAACAGGAAAGCCGATCGTGCTGATAGACCGTAAGATTCAGGGAATTCCCTGTGACAGTGTTCTGGTGGATAACAAAAAAGCGGCAGAGGATGCGATGCATCTTTTTATAGAAAAAGGGCATAGAAAAATTGGAATTATAGGTGGCCCTGAGGGGATTTTTACAGCAGAAGAACGTCTGGAAGGATATTATACAGCTCTTAAAAAAGCTGGAATTTCCATAAAAAATTCCCTGGTATATCATGGTGACTATACGATCCAGGGAGGTGTCAGAGGCCTGGAACAGCTTGTCCGGGAGAATCCGGATATGACAGCGGTTTTTGTGACCAACTATGAAATGACAATGGGTGCAATGATCGGAGTCAATGAACTGGGAATACAGATTCCGGAGCAGCTTTCTATGATAGGGTTTGATAATCTTCAGTTTGCAAGGGCGTGCCGTCCCAAGCTGACGATCGTATCACAGCCCACCGACAGGATTGCCAAAGAGATTGCAAGGATTATTCTGGAGCATCTTGAAAAGAAAGAAGAAAGATCTGAGGAACCTTTTATGGAGAAACTTCAGACAGAGATTATGGAAGGAAAATCTGTAAGTATTCTGAACAGATAAAATAGAATCATGGGAGCAGCAAAATGATGAAATCATATTTATTGGGGATTGATATCGGAACAAGTGCCTGCAAGGTTGCGGTATTTGACAGGAATGGAAAAGTTCTTGCAGCAGCCAGTGGTGATTATCCGGTATATTATCCACATGAGGGATGGGCAGAGCAGAACCCTGAGGAATGGTGGGATGCAGTCTGCCGGGCAACAAAGGAAACCATACAGAAGGCAGATATCACTGCAGATGAGATTGCAGGAATCGGGATCGATGGTCAGAGCTGGTCTGCAATCCCAATTGACAGAGAGGGAAACGTGCTGGCCAATACACCAATCTGGATGGATACGAGAGCACAGTCTATTTGTGACAGACTGAATCAGGAGATTGGACAGGAGGAGATTTTTGAGGTGGCGGGAAATTCTCTTCAGCCTTCTTATTCTACTGCAAAGATCCTCTGGTATAAAGAAAATCTTCCGGAGGTATACGCAAAAATCTACAAAATCCTTCAGTCCAACAGCTACATTGCATTTAAACTGACAGGTGCGGTTACCCAGGATGTGTCACAGGGATATGGATTGCATTGTTTCAATATGAAGAAGGGATGCTGGGATGAAAAAATGTGTGAACGTCTTGGAATCCCCATGGAATTTCTTCCGGAAATCTGTGATTGTGACCATGTGGTTGGAACAGTTACCGGGAAGGCAGCTGCAGAGTGTGGACTTGTAGAAGGAATTCCCGTAGTTGCCGGTGGACTTGATGCGGCTTGCGGAACTCTTGGTGCAGGTGTGATCCATTCCGGTGAAACACAGGAACAGGGTGGACAGGCCGGAGGAATGAGTATTTGTACAGAGGAATATAAGGCTGATCCGAGGCTGATCCTGAGCTATCATGTTGTCCCGGGCAAATGGCTTCTTCAGGGAGGAACCACCGGAGGCGGCGGTGTAATGCGCTGGTTTGAACATGAATTTGCAGATTATGAACGGATGATGAAAGAACAGACAGGTGTCTCATCTCTGAATCAGCTCAATAAGATTGCAGAAAAAGTTGGGCCAGGCTGCGATGGAATGGTATTTCTTCCATATATGTCCGGGGAGCGTTCTCCTATCTGGAATCCATATGCAAAGGGTGTTTTCTATGGACTGGATTTTGCAAAAACAAAAGGGCATATGGTCCGTGCCTGTATGGAAGGGGTGGCGCTTTCCCTGCGGCACAACCTTGAAGTGGCAAAGGAAGCAGGGGCAGAGGCAGATGTATTGAGAGCTATGGGAGGTTCTGCAAATTCCCTGCTCTGGACACAGATCAAATCCGATATTACAGGAAAACCAATCATAGTACCGGCATCTGATACGGCAACCACCCTTGGTGCGGCACTTCTGGCAGGGGTGGGAGTACGCTTTTACAAAGATTATGAGGAAGCAGTTTCACTTACGGTCAAAGAGACCCGCCGCCATGAACCGGATCCGAAGAACAAAGCAGTTTATGACAAAACTTTTGAGACTTATATGGAACTTTATAAATCTCTGGCACACATAATGACTGCAAAATAAAAAGCAGAATTCATGAAAGGAGAAATATATTATGAAAGCAGCAGTAGTAGTTGCAAATGAAGATGTACAGTATCAGGAAATCGAAGAACCTAAGGTGACCAAAGGAACTGTTAAGATACGTGTCAGATATTCTGGTATCTGTGGCTCAGACATTCCGCGTGTCCTGAATCATGGGGTCCATTTTTATCCAATCGTACTTGGACATGAGTTTTCCGGAGATGTAGTGGAAGTGGGGGAAGGTGTGACTAAGGTAAAAGTGGGAGACCGTGTTTCCGGTGCACCGCTTCTTCCATGTATGAAATGTGATGACTGTCAGCAGGGAAATTTCTCTCTCTGCAAGCACTACAGCTTCATAGGCTCCAGACAGCAGGGAAGTAACGCAGACTATGTGGTTGTTCCGGAGCAGAACGCTGTTCCTTTTGAAAGCAGTGTTCCATATGAGCAGGGAGCTATGTTTGAGCCTGCAACTGTTGCAATCCACGGTGTATTTCAGAATGATTATCACAGTGGCGAGTATGTTGCAATTCTTGGCGGCGGTACAGTTGGAATGTTTACCATGCAGTGGACCAAGATCTTTGGCTCCAAGAAAGTGGTAGTTTTTGATATTAGTGAGGAACGTCTTGAGCTGGCGAAACGCCTTGGTGCAGATGAAGTGATCAACACAAAAGAAGAAGGATATATGGAAAAAGCCATGGCGATCACAGGCGGTAAGGGTTACGGTTTTGTCTTTGAAACAGCAGGACAGGTTCCAACCATGCATATGGCATTTGAACTGGCTGCAAACAAAGCACATGTCTGCTTTATCGGAACCCCTCATGAGAACCTGACATTTACACCGGCGCAGTGGGAAAATATGAATCGTAAAGAATTCAAGCTGACCGGCTCCTGGATGTCTTACAGCGCACCTTATCCGGGACGCGAATGGGATCTGACTGCACATTATTTTGCAACAGGTCAGCTGAAATTTGATCCTGGATTTATCTACAAAAAAATTCCAATGAGTCAGGCACAGGAAGCATTCCAGTTATTTAAAACACCTGGACTTGTAAAAGGAAAAATTCTTTTGTCAAATGAGGAAGAGGTTGTTGATCCGAAAGTTGTGCCAAAGGTAACGCTTCCGTCAGGAGAAAAAGTACCTTGTATGGGTATGGGAACCTTTGGTTCTGACCGTGTAAGTGCAGAAGAAGTATCTGAGGCTGTGGCGGGTGCGATCCGCAGCGGATATCGTATGTTTGACTGTGCAGCATGCTATGGAAATGAGCATCAGATTGGTGAAGTTTTCAAGGCAGCTTTTGATGAAGGGGTAGTAGAAAGAAAAGATCTTTTCATTATGACAAAGGTATGGAATGACATGCATAGAAAGGTAGAAGAAGCCTGCACCAGAAGCATTCAGGATCTTCAGTGTGACTATGTGGATCTGTATTTTATCCACTGGCCATTCCCGAACTACCATGCACCATTCTGTGATGTAGATTCCAGAAATCCGGAATCCAGACCTTTCAGTGTGGAGGAATTTATGGATACCTATCGTCAGTGTGAGAAACTGGTAGAAAAAGGTAAGATCCGCTATATCGGTATTTCCAATATGACTATTCCGAAACTGGAAGCAGTTCTTCCGTTAATGAAGATCAAACCGGCGGCATGTGAACTGGAGCTGCATCCATGTTTCCAGCAGCAGGAACAGTATGATTATCTGATTGCTCATAACATCCAGCCGGTAGGATATATGCCCCTTGGTTCTCCGAGAAGGCCGGAAAGAGATATCTGCCCGGAGGATGTGGCTGATATGCAGACCCCGGAAATGCAGGAGATTGCCAAAGCGCATGGAGTACATCCGGCATTGATTGCCCTGAAATGGGCCCATCAGAGAGGGGAAATCTCCATTCCATTTTCTGTACATAACTATGTAAGTAACCTGAAATGTGTAACAGAAGATCCCCTGACTGATGAAGAAATGGCCAAGATCGCTACCCTGGAAAAAGGAAACCGACTTGTCAAAGGTCAGGTGTTCCTGTGGGAAGGCGCAAAGGACTGGCATGACCTGTGGGATGAAGATGGGGTTATTGTAAAATAAAGCGAGAAAAAGCATCTGTTAAAGCAGGTGCTTTTTGTTTTCAATATTTTATTGAGAAAAGCCTGAGAAAAGTTTAAAATAGGAGATAATAAAAAATAAACGAAAGGAGTTTTTATCATGAGTAAACGAACAGAGAGAATGAGCCGGAGTGCAGCTGAGAGAATCAACCGCAAAGATACAGTAATCAGACAGAATAATGCAGAACTTGAAGAGCTGAGGAGTCAGTATGAGAATCTGGATATCTGTGAGGAGGATAAGCAGGTGATTGATGATTATATTGCCTGCAAAGATGCCAGAGCTGACAGGATGGCAGAGAAGCTCTATGAAAAGGGAAGAAAAGATGTAAAGAGATGTATCCGTATTCGAAAACTGATCCGCAGATGCATAATTCTGTCTGCCATTGTTACAGTGGTACTGGTCCAGTATAATAAGAATGAGAAGCTGAGAGAAAGTATGGAAGAGCTGCTGAAAATGTTCCGGGATGGAGTGTCTGGTGAAGAGTTATAACTGATATAAATAACGCAGATAAAAATGTACTCTCGGAATCTTTTTACAGAAGCAAACACAAGGAAGACTCTGAGAGTGCATAAAATAAAAAAGGAGCAGGACAGCATGGGAGAACAAAGATATTCAATTTTATACAGTAGTAAAACAGGGAACACAAAGAAGCTTGCAGAGAAGATCAGGGAGGTACTGCCTGAGGAAAACTGCGATTATTTTGGGACAGAAGGAGCGAAGGCTCTCACATCCGACATATTATACATTGGATTTTGGACAGACATAGGTAATGCAGATCCTGCAACACTTGAACTGTTAAAGAGTCTGAAAAACAAGAAGATCTTTCTGTTTGGAACAGCAGGTTTCGGAGGCAGTGAAGCCTATTTCCAGCAGGTTCTCGGGAAAGTTAAAGAATCTGTGGATGAGAGTAATACAGTGATGGGAGAATTTATGTGTCAGGGGAAAATGCCCCAGTCAGTCAGGGACAGATACGTAAAGATGAAAGAGAAGCCGGATCATGCGCCGAACCTGGATGAACTGATCCAGAATTTTGACAGGGCGTTATCTCACCCTGACAATGAGGATCTGGACAGGCTGGAAGAAATAATCAGAAGAGACCTGGAAAAATAATTAAGTCTTGACTAACAGAGGGAACTGCGGTATAGTGCTCGTTACTAAAAAAGGTAATTCATAAATTTTTATAGATTTTCACGAAAGAGAGGTAACGAGACATGACATTTTATCAGGAATTACAATTGAGTTCGACCGGCTCCAAACAGCTGATCAGAAGCACCACAGATCCCAAAGAGAAAAGACGGCACATTTTAATCTATAATTTTAAAGTGTATCTGGTTATGGCTTTTTGCGTAGCAGTGGTGAGCATGTACAGTAAGCTTACAGGGAGCAGCAACAGTGTAGTTGGTGTTACTGTTCTGTTGGCAGTGCTTGTGCTGCGGCAGGCAGATTTCGGGATCAGGACAACACATGGACTGCTTTCCATTGCAGGGATCTTCGGTATTCTTATGGCAGGACCCCGTCTGGCAAATATGGTGCCTCCGTTAGCTGCGTTTGCAGTGAATGCTGTGTGTATTTTATTGCTGATGATACTGGGCTGTCACAATGTGATCATGTACAATCATTCCACCTTTGTGCTGGGATATCTGCTGCTTCTGGGCTATGATGTGACAGGAAAGGAATACACCTTCCGTGTGATCGGCTTGTTGGTGGGAATGGTGATCTGTATGATCGTCTTCTATAAGAACCAGAGAAACAGAGCCTATCGAAGAACCTTCCTGGATTTGTTCCGGGAATTTGATCTTAAGTCAGCAAGAAGCAGATGGTATGTGAAACTGACACTGATCGTATCCAGCGCAATGCTGTTTATGAATCTTCTGGGACTTCCCAGAGCAATGTGGGCAGGAATCGCCTGTATGTCCGTATGTCTGCCTTTTACAGAGGACTGTATCCCAAGGTCTGTGAGCAGAGGAATGTTTAATGTTGTGGGCTGTCTGCTGTTTATTGTGCTGTATCTGGTACTTCCTAAATCCATGTATCCGTACATTGGAATGATCGGAGGAATCGGAGTTGGATATTCAGCAGGATATCCGTGGCAGACTGCATTTAATACATTTGGAGCGTTGTCTATTGCAGCAGGGATCTTCGGAATGCCGGCAGCAATAGCACTTCGTATAGGTGCCAATGTTCTGGGAGCAGCTTATACGGTAATCTGCAATAAAGTGACAGATAAAGTAGCAGAGTATATAGGCACAAATAAATGTGCAGAAAATCTTTCCTGACTGAAACTGCGGAGCGGTTATAAGCAAGTAAAAAAGAGGATGATTTTATCCGTCTGATATGTGTTCTGGGAATAGAGTGAATATTAACGTACAATGACAGAGGGAGAGAGAAAGAATATGAAACAGGATACCCTGGAAGGCAGGGCGAAAACGAAAAATGGTGTAAAACGATTATGCTTTTCCGCAGTATGTATTTTACTGGAAGCAGCTTTTATCATTGCTATGATCACAAAGCTGAATCAATATGCGGAGATTATCAATCTGATGACAAGGCTTCTTGCAGGTGTACTGGTTCTTAAGCTGTATGCGTCAGACCACAATGTGGTCAACTTAAGCCCAGAATGCTGAAAATTCAACGATTCTGGGCTTATA
>OHMN01001556.1_pt1 | contig 13992 bp, 15 predicted proteins | sample 1569361 | NCBI WGS metagenome assembly OHMN01 (sample SAMEA3541508, study PRJEB24748) | human gut metagenome | biome: human gut; feature: human-associated habitat; material: faeces | place: China | collected 2012
AAAAATTTTTTCCCCTTGTTGGGAAAGCCTGCCATTGTATATACATTACAGGCATTTGAACAGGCAAAATCCATTGATGAAATCATTCTTGTGTGCAGAGATGAAGACAAAGAACGGCTGCATACTTGCGTGCATATGGCCGGTATTACCAAACCTGTTGTATTTACGCTTGGAGGCACCAGCAGACAACAGTCTGTTTTCAGCGGTGTCCGTGCGTGTGCTTCTCAAACGGAATATATCATCATACACGACGGTGCAAGACCACTGATTACATGGGATTTGATTGAAAAAGTAACGGCGGATGCTTTTACCTATGGTGCCGCTGCACTGGGGGTTCCTGTAAAAGACACCATAAAAGTCACAAATGCGCAAGGGTTTGCCACTGCCACACCTGACAGAAGTACACTGTGGGCAGTGCAGACCCCTCAAGTGTTTGAAAAGACAAGCTATTTATCTGCTGTGAAACAAGCGGTACAACAAGGGGCAGACTATACGGATGATTGCCAGTTAATGGAACAGCTTGGCAAGCAGGTGCATTTGTGCATGGGCAGTTACGAGAATATCAAGCTGACCACAAAAGAGGACCTCATCGTTGCGCAGGCAATTTTGAATCAACGCAGTACAGAAAGGAGTAACTCATGAGAATCGGACACGGATACGACGTACACAAGCTGGTGACGGGACGTAAATTGATTTTGGGCGGCGTTACCATACCTCATGAAACGGGACTGCTTGGCCATTCGGATGCGGATGTATTGGCCCATGCGGTTTCGGACGCATTGTTGGGGGCTGCGGCGCTGGGTGACATTGGCGGCTTTTTCCCTGACAATGACCCCAAATATCAAGATGCGGACAGCATAGAACTGCTCAGGCAGGTTTGTGTTGAATTATATGACAGGGGATATGCCATTGAAAACATTGACGCTACTGTCATTGCACAGGCGCCAAAATTAAAACCGTATATCGAACAGATGCGCAAAAACTTGGCACAAGCCTGTGAAATCAATGTCAATCAAATCAGCGTAAAGGCCACGACGGAAGAACATCTTGGTTTTACGGGAAGAAAAGAAGGCATTGCCGTGCATGCAGTTTGCTTGATAATATAATCAAAACCTCTTTGTTTGGCATACTCTGTAATAAAAACAAAGAGGTGATTTTATATGGGCAAACCCCTTATCATGGTAAGCTCAATCACATATGCAATGAAAAGCAAAGAGATACTGAGCAGAAGAGGCTTCAAAGTTTATGTGGAGCGGGTACCTCACACAAGTGAAGCTGTGGGTTGCGGATATGGTGTATATGTGCCCCAAAGAACCGATGCGGCACAGCAAATTTTAGAAAGAAGCGGAATTCGAATTTTAGGAAGAATGGAACGGGCTGATTTGCGATGATTTATTTGGACAATTCAGCCACAACCTTTCCCAAACCCCCACAGGTTTCTATGGCAATGAGCAGGGCTATGGCAAAATTCGGCGCCAATCCCGGCAGAAGCGGTCATGCAATGTCCATTGCGGCGGCAGAAGAAATTTTTAAATGCAGGGAAGCTGCAGCCTCGTTTTTCCATGCGGATGGTCCCGAATGCGTGGTATTTACGTTAAACTGTACCCAGGCCATCAATATGGTGTTAAAAGGCTATGTCAAACCGGGAGACCACATTGTAACCTCTTGTTTGGAACACAATGCGGTTTCTCGTCCTTTGCAGACCATGGCAGACCGAATGCATGTAACCTTTACTGAGGTAACCGTTACCCCGGGTGACAACGATGCTACCGTAAATGCATTTCGTCAGGCGTTAAAACCAAATACGTCTTTGATTGTGTGCACACACGCTTCCAACGTATGGGGCATTCGTCTTCCCGTGGAGCGAATTGCATCTTTGGGACGGGAATACGGCATTCCCATCTTGGTGGACGCAGCCCAAAGTGCAGGCGTACTTCCCATTGATTTGCAGGATTCGGGAATCGATTTTTTATGTACTGCCGGTCATAAAGGGTTGTACGGTCCTATGGGGACAGGTATTTTGATTGCCAAAAACGGAGAGCAGCTGCAAACCATCATCGAGGGAGGAACGGGAACGGAATCTGCTTTTTACAAGCAGCCCACAGCCATGCCGGAACATTTGGAAAGCGGTACGCCCAACCTTGCAGGCATTGCGGGCCTCAGGGCAGGTATTCAATTTGTACAGTCCAAAACGGTCAAAAGAATTTATCTGCATGAAATGAAATTGATTCAGACGTTGTATCATGGTTTAAAACAAATCAACGGTGTAAAACTATATACACAGGAACCTGACATGATGCATTATGCGCCTGTGCTTTCTTTTAACTTGGAAGGCAAACAAAGTGAATGGGTCGGTCAAAAATTAAACAGCATGGGAATTGCCGTCAGGGCAGGACTTCACTGTGCGCCTGCTGCTCACAGAACCATGGGCACTTTGGAGGGAGGCGCTGTACGGGTATCGCCTTCTGTTTTTACCAAAGAATATGAAATCAAACGATTTTTACAATCTGTTTCTCATATGACAAAAAATCTTGAAATATAGTAGGAATCGCGTTTGATTTGTGTTAAAATAAAAATAAGACATTTTTTAAGACATTTTTTCAAACGAACACTTTTTTTCGTATCAAAAACGCTCAAAAAGGATGTTTGATATAGACGTAGGATCATCGTTAGGAAGGACGAAAACAGATGGACTTTTTAACAAATGCCTGGGATACGTTTTTGGGATTAATCAAATCGTTCCAGGTCACGGACGCTTTGGATATTATTTTGGTTTCTTTTATCCTTTACAATGCCATTAAATTGGTTCGTGAAACTCGTGCCGAACAGTTGATTAAAGGATTGTTGATTCTTTGCGTGGTCTGGGCTGCTGCGTTTTATTTGCAGCTGTACATGGTCAGCAATATATTAAGCTATATTTTCCAATTTGGTGTCATTGCAATCATTGTATTGTTCCAGCCTGAAATTCGGCGGGCGTTGGAACAGCTGGGACGAAAAGGAATCGGAACAAAATATTGGTCTTTGGGCAATTTTTCAAAAAACAGCGAAGAAACCGAAAAGCGGTACCGTACTTGCATTCAGGCAACGGTTGACGCGGTGGTGGAGCTGCAGCGGCTGAAAATGGGCGCGCTGATTGTATTTGAAATGCAGACAAAGCTTGGTGACATCATTGATTCGGGTACTGTCATCAATGCACAGCCTTCGGCACAAATCATAGGAAATATTTTCTTTAACAAAGCGCCTTTGCACGACGGGGCAATGGTAATCAGGGACGGCATGATATGTGCGGCAGGCTGTATTTTGCCTTTGACAAAAAGTGATAAAGTAAGCGTAAGCTTGGGAACCAGGCATCGTGCCGCTTTGGGCATGAGCGAAGTCTCCGACGCGATTGTGGTAGTCGTTTCGGAGGAAACGGGACAGATTTCTCTTGCAAGACAAGGTGTATTGGCACGTAACTTTACAAAAGATACTTTGAAAAGCGAGCTTGAGAAATTGATTTTGTCCCAATATGCCAATAAAAATACAGGAGAGACCAAATCGAAACGATTCCCCTCCATCAGAAAGGGGAAAAAGAAATGAGCAATCAACCGAAAACTCCCAAAAAGAAAAAGTCATTTGGTATTCCCAAATTATTTTACAACGACCGCTTTGTGTTGATTTTCTCCATTTTGGCAGCCATTGTGCTTTGGTTCATTATGGCTACCGTCAACACCAACGAACGGCCCAGAGTGATTTACGATGTACCCATTGAAGTCACTTTGCCTGACAGCGCCTTGGAACAAGGTTACAAAATTTACGGACAAAATGAAGTAAAAGCAAGAGTTTCCGTAAAAGGCAACAGCCTGACGGTCAATCAAATTAAAAACTCGGATATTCAAGTGGTCGCGCAGGAAGTTTCCTCCGTTTCGGGCGCCGGAGAATACACCTTTAATTTGGTAGCGGTGAAAAAAGGCCAGCTGACCGATTATGAAGTGGTTTCCATTGACCCGGGTACTGTGGTGGTGGAAGTGGATAAATCCAAAGAAATGACGCTGCCCATTGAAAGTAAAATCAATTATACCACAGATGAAAATCACTATATTTCAGCGCCGGAACTGTCTACCTCTTCGGTAAAACTGTCCGGTCCGGAAACGGTACTGAATAAGGTTGCAAAAGCGGTTGTGGAATATGATGTAAAAGAATCCTTGCAGGAAACAAAAACATTTTCCACCAAAATTAATTTGTATGACAGTGATGGTAACTTGATTGAAGATGACCGTATTACCATGTCTGCAGACAGAGTGGATGTGACACTGACCGTATTGAGCAGAAAAGAATTGCCGATTACGTTTAAATATAAGAATCAGCCGTCCAATTTTGATTTGGATAAGAGTAAAATAAAAATTAATCCCGAAACACTGGACGTGGGGGCAACCGCTGATATGCTGAACAATTTGTCGGAAGTCAGTTTGGGTGAATTGGATTTAAGCAAATTAAGTCCTGATACCAACACGTTCGTCATGGATATTATGCTGCCTGACGGTGTCAGAAACCTGAGCAATGTAACAACGGCAACGGTGGAATTTGACTTATCGGATTTTGCGACCAAAACCATAGACATCAGTAATTTTAATGTGAAGAATTTAGATGCTTCCAAGAATGCAACGGTTACCACCAAATCGCTGAGTGTAACGATTGTAGCTCCCAAAAGTGTGATAGACCAAATTGAGGCAAACGATATTTCTGCCGATATTGACATGAGTACCATCAATGTAACGGGCAGTACGGAAGTGCCTGTGACCATTACGGTCAATTCCGCTTCGGGCAAAGCTTGGGCATACGGTTCTTACAAAGTCAATATTAACGTGAGAAAAACTTAACGTGCAGTTCGGCTGTATGGATTGCAGCCCAATCTTCTGTTTTGGGGAATGTTGGAATTTCCCTAAAGAGAAACGAAGATTGAACGCAAAAAGAAAAGACTCAACACGAAATACCACTTTCGTGTTGAGTCTTTTTAGCTGTCTGAAAGCATTGCTTTTTTATAAGCGATATAGAGGTAAGCCGTATACCAAAGTATGATACGATTTGAATAAAATGTGATACTGTGCTAATATATATAAAAGAGGTCTGAGGGAGGCCGTCTTTTTCTTTTTACATTTATTATTATTTAAAGGGAGTTATTGCTGTGAACACGCCTTTTCGGCAATTTAAGGAGAATCATTTTTTATTTATCCGTATTTTGGCTTTTGGTATGACGCTGTTATGCGGATTCATTAATGCAACTATCTTTTTGAGATTTGATTTTGGAGGAACACACCAAACGGGAAATTTAAGTAAAATTGCGCTGTCTGTTTTATCGCTGGATTTTCATGCCTGCATCTCATTGCTTGCTATTGTGCTTTCGTTTTTCTTTGGTTCTTTTATTGCGGGTTTTATCAATCATGAGGACTTTTTTGTTTTGAAAATATCCTTTGGATTTATTTTGTTGATATGCGGTTTGGGTCTGTGGATATTGGAAGTGCTTTTGCATGATTCACAGTATTTGAATTACTACTGCGCTTTTTTTGCGGGATTACAGAATGGATTTTTGACCCATAACAGATTAAAATTAAGGGCCAGTCACGTATCGGGCTGCTTTACAGATGCAGGTGTTTACTTTGGAAGGCTGTGCAGAAACCATAAAGAATATTTGGTCAAATTTATATTGAATGTTGTGAATATTATCATCTTTTTCTTGGGTGTGCTGTTGGGCGGCTACTTATTTTTACATGTTCGTGAACATGTTTATATGATTTTGTCATTGCTTTATGTAGGATTGTGTATTTACTACTTTGTCATTTCATTTTTGTTCTTCCATAAGCCCATTGATTTGGAAGTTACATAATGTTAAAACGAAATATCTCAAAAAATCTATTGCATTCGGTAAAAAAATGTGATATGATAATTGAGATATTTTATGGGGGTATAGCTCAGCTGGGAGAGCGCTTGAATGGCATTCAAGAGGTCAGCGGTTCGATCCCGCTTATCTCCACCAAAAAATCGCGCAGTTTAGCTGTTTTGGCTATTCTGCGCATTTTTTATTGGATGAAACCAAACAAGTTATTGCAAAAAGGTTTGTTGTGCCAAGTTATACTCTCAATATTCCCAAAGGATAAAAGAAAGTATGACGGAGCATGGAAACGAGAGCACTTAGAGAGATTCTTGTTTGGAGAAATCAGGACAAAACATTGTTTGACAGAGAAAACCGTCTTTTGACCTTCCTCAGGAAATTGGGAAGGCCGCCTGATTGGAGTGGAATTGGCAAAGCGGAATGTTTCCTCTCTCGGAACATGGAATGACGGAAGGAATGGAAATCATTGAGACTGCATCGGTATTGACTGAAAGCACCGTTTGAACGTTTGCTGTCCCGAACAGATGGATACTTTGCCGTTTTGTTTTGCGTTGTTTCTCTTTGTAACCATCTTACGTTTTATGTGTGTTATCATGATGTTCCGTATTTGGGGAAGTGCTCGAACGCATCACTTAAATTTTTTGTGATTTTATGTTCCAACGGTTATCGTTCTTTTTGTGCTGCTTCTCAATTTGCTCGTTCTGTTTCGGCAAATATCCTCGACCTATGTAAAAATCAATCGCGAAAGGAGGTCAATTGTTTATGAAAATCATAATTTCTCCCGCAAAGAAAATGAACCAAGACGCAGATAGCTTTGATTGTCATGGATTGCCGCAGCTGCTGCCTCAAACCCAACGGCTTTATCAACAGTTGTGCAGTATGTCTTACACAGATTTAAAACGTTTATGGTGCTGTAATGACCAAATTGCAACACTCAATTACGAACGATTGCAAAAGATGGATTTGCACCGCAATCTGACACCTGCCGTTATGTCCTACGAAGGCATTCAGTACCGCTATTTGGCGCCCAGTGTGCTTACGGATAAAGCGCTTGCTTATCTGGAGCAAAATCTTCGTATATTATCTGGCTTTTACGGTATCCTGCGTCCGTTTGACGGCGTGACACCGTATCGGCTGGAGATGCAGGCAAAGTTATCTGTTGATGGCTGTCGTAATCTCTATGAATTCTGGGGGGATACGATTGCACAATCGCTGTTTTGCGAAACCGATACGATTGTGAATTTGGCATCGAAAGAATACAGTCGATGCATTTCCAACTATCTGCCGAAGCACGTCAAATTTCTAACCTGTATTTTCGGCGAGCTGCAAGAGGATAAAGTGGTTGAAAAAGGCACAAAATGTAAAATGATGCGCGGCGAAATGGTACGGTACATGGCTGAAAAACAGATAAAGCATTTCAAAGAGTTACAAGCCTTTGAACGGCTGGGCTATCGTTTTTCTCCGCAGCGTTCGGATGAGACAACCTATGTTTTTTTGAAGCATAACCAAACCGACGATGTTTGAACCATAAGAGTCTGTTCTCCCGAACATCAGAGGTATCGCGCCGAATGCAATTCCTTTCAACGAGAGCCGTCATCGTGAACGGGGGAGATACCTGTCCCGAACCACCCCAAAACAACCTCAAGAGGGCAAAAAAGATATTGAAGGCGAGAAAAGAAAAAAAGAGAGAACACAAAGCGACCTGAAAGGGTCTTTTTTTATTGCAAACACGGGGAAAACCACTCCCTGTGTTGTCGGACGAACCCTCAAAATCAGCGTGGAAATTCCGGTTCGGCGGCAGAAAAAAGGATAATCCGGTTTGCATGGGGGACGATTAGGAGTGATGCCGAGAGTCAATATGCAAACGCTCCCAACAGGGTATCAAAACTTCACTTGAGACAAAAAATATGATGCAGTGAGAGGGAAAGACTCTGCGCTTTTCTTTTTCAAAACTGCGGGAATGGTTGTTGGTTTGTTTTGTAGGAAGAGCAAGCGGAACGGGAGTTTCGGTACAGACCGCAAAACGGAACGTGTACAGTGGTCGTGTATGTTTGGACATGATTGGAGATACCTTTTTGAATATACGGAATTGCCTTTGACAGCGGAATTGCCCTTGACGGCGGCAAAGCTGTACGGTTGTCACAGCTTATAACAAAGGAGATACAGTGGGAAATGCAACAAACGGTTTGTCCCAAGACCCAAAGACACTTGAAAGGGAAGCGGTTTTGTTGTTTACGGAACAGATATGAAACGAAACAAGACGGTTGTCCTGCCTACAAAATAAATAGGAATAAAAAGCCTCCAATCGCAGCATAGAAGTACGATTGGAGGCTTTTCTTTTTACGGTCTTTTTTTCGGGGCTTCATCATGGATGCACACCGTTTTTTGCATTTATGAATCTTTTGATATGTCCTTTCAGGCATCACATTGCCTGTTGGCCGTCTGTGTGGTAATGCGATTCACGTCAACCCGTCATCGGATTTGAGTGTATCTCGCTTCTGAAGATGTATTTTTGTTGATGATGTGGATTTGTGCTTTCGTTGGAATCAATCTTCTTTGGGACGGGCAGAGGTAATTCCTGTCAGGGACCCCGAAACGTAAGACGATGTAGAATTCAAATGATAGTCGCTGATGCTTTGATTTGCTGTGGCAAATCTGTCTATGCTCTCTGTCTCGGGGGAGATATCTTTAAAATATACCACTGTCTGATTGGACAGCATCTTAAAATAATACGGAGATGCTAAGTATTGTCCGTTGTGATACACCACATATCCGTTTGCCATGGCCTGTGCCAGTGTTGTGGGACTGCTTGTATGGTACGGAACCCAATCTGCATAAGGGTCTGCGGTTGTTTGCGTATTGTAGCTGTAATCGGGCTGTGCTGCGGCAGTTTGTGTGGTGGTTTCCTCTGCGGGTGCTTCCTCCAAAGGTGCGGCAGAGCTTTCTTCTGCGGGCGTTTCCTCGGGTATGCTTTCGGGTTCGGATACGGTGGTATCGGAGGAAACAGCTTCCGACACGGTTTCTTGACTGACGGTGCTTTGGGCAGTATCTGTACTGCATCCTGCAAAGACACATGCGGTGCAGGCAGTTGCCAACAGAAATAAAATTGCTTTTTTCATATGTTCTCCCTCTTATGATTCAAGTATTTGTAATGGATATGCGCATACATCTATGATATGCTGTCTCCATTGGGACTGCTGCGTTTATTCCAAATCAAACTCCACTTTTACCACTTTTCCCAACACCGCTATGTCAGGATTGTCCTGTGCATACAACTGTACTGTGTAGCTTGCATTGAAAGACTGCGGTTCCAGCAGAATCATTTGATGTTCTGTTCGGAATCGTCTGACAACAGGTGTCCCGTTTACTGCAATGACGGCAATTTCTCCGTTGTTCACCTGCGCTTGACGGCGTACAATCAAGGTATCGCCCGGATAAATCCGTGCGGCGTTCATGCTGTCATCCGATGCTGTCATCTTGAAACAGTCGGAATCCTCTCCGTACTCGGCAGGGCAGGGTTGTTTTGGCTGTGGGGCTGTTTTGTCTGTATGGGTCTTGTGGTACTGCGGCCGTTCCTGTAACGCAGGACACGCTTGCGCTGCTTCTCGGTCACCGTCAGGCAATCCGTTTCCCGCTTCTTCCAGCGCTTTTTTGTTCATGGCCTTGGTATGCTGTACATAGCCGTAGCCCATTTCTCCCGGATGTTTGTTGCCGACCCGCTCCATTGGCACGTCGTATCCCATAAGCCAAGCTTCGTTTACTTCCAGGGCTTTGCTGATTAACTCCAGCCTGTCATATTTTGGCTCAAATGCTCCGTTTACATATTGCGACATGGCGCTTTTCGGAATTCCCGTCATCTCGCACAGCTGCGATTGCTTCATGCGTCTGAGATGCAATGCCTCCTGCAATCGGTCGGCACATTTCTCTTTTGTCATGGGTACACCACCTTTGTAGTGCTATCTTACCACGTAAGTTTAGAAATATCAATTATAATTTATATTTTGTGAATTATTTTCATGAATTATGAAAAAATTGGTATCTTATGGATTTTTACATTGACATTCTGCCGGTTTCATGCTAGGATAAGTTTATAAAAACTAAACTTATGGATTGCGCTGTGATATTTGATACATTTGTATAGAGGAGGGTACAATGCCAAAGGTACCGCACACTCCCTGTGCAAATCTCATACACTTGCACCGCGTATGCTTCATTGGCAGGCGGCAGCGACGTTGCTTCCGTATCCTTGAAAGACGGGACTATATTGATAGATTGGTAAATTGCCAACAATGGAAGGTTCTCTTTTGCAAGGGGAGATTTTGTTGTTGGTTCCGCCTTTTTTGGGAGGATACAGCATACACAGCAAATTTTTTTCATCTAAAAGTTTAGAAAACTGAATTATAAGGAGAAAACACATGACAAGAAAGATAGCAGATTGGCTTACCATTGTCCTTACATTTGTTTGTACCATGGCAGCCTTGGGCGTTGTGGGAGCATTTCAATGTGGACACCTGGACTTTGCGGGCTTTTTCATAGGCGAGGGGATTTGTATTGCGTTGATTGCGTTGTTGGCGGGAATCAATTCCATGTTTGGTTCTAAAAGAAGACATACCCCGCAAGCCGTGACGAGAGCAAAAACCATGAAATCCAACGATACTCCGAACCACATCAGAAAAACAGGGGATTGGACTAAGGGAGAGAAAACAGCCTTTGCCTCTCGTCGTTTTACAAAAGTTCGCAAGGAGAAAAAGGCAGGATAACATGGAAGGGACATTCTCGTATTCCAACGGAAGGATAGGAAATTTTTTTATTTTATGAGAACATACGTTCCTATAAAAGCGACGCCGAGCTTTGCTTGGAATGAGAAACGATTTTCCTGTGGAGATTTTCACGGGAAACAGACTTCAAACCGCTGCGAAATATAATTTGCCGTGAAAGCGGTTTGTGCTTTGAAACGGTACGGACCAATACGGCGGGTGCAATGTGCTGCTGCGGAAATCAGAGACAGATTGGAAAGGGGGGAAGCTATGGCGGAAAAGAAGTATTATTGGCTCAAATTGACGGAGACGTTTTTTGAAGATGACACCGTTTTGTATATGGAATCTCAAACCAACGGGGAAAAGTACAGCAATTTCTATTTAAAATTGTGTTTGAAATCCCTGCGTACCAACGGCAGACTGATTCGTCTTGTGGGAGAAACGCTCATTCCTCATGAGGCGGATTCTCTTGCAAGACTGACCGGCTGTGACATCGACACGGTTCGGGCTGCAATGCAGTTGTTTCAATCCATTGGAATCGTGCAGATTTCTCAAATCGGAGAAATCTGTCTGCCGCAGGTGCAGGAGATGGTGGGCAGTGAAACGGATAAAGCAAAAATGATGCGCAGATTGCGGGCGGAACGGGCCAATCAATTGCATTCGGGTAAGATTCCGCAGAATGATGCACCGCAGACCGGTGTTTCACAAAACAATGTTCCACAGAACAATGTTCCGGGGGTGTTACCCAACTGTTACACAGAGAAAAGAGAAAACAGTACAGAGACGACAGACAAGAAAAAGAACAACAAACACACGCGGGGCGAATCGTTTGTTCCTCCCACGGAGGAAGAGGTAAAAGCATACTGCAAAGAAAGAAACAACACGGTCAATGCTGCGCATTTTATGGATTACTATTGTTCCAACGGCTGGAAAGTGGGCCGCAATGAGATGAAAGACTGGAAAGCGGCAGTGAGAATGTGGGAAAGGAGGAGTTGGAATGGATTACAAAACACAGATATTGAACATGGTGCCCGACCAAGTGAAGCAGAAACTGAAGAATATGGTACTGTCCTGTGACGACCCGCAGCAAAGAGACTGTAACAATCTCAATGCGCTGGAAGGAGACTTAAAGGGATATGACTGCCGTTTGTGCAAAAACAAAGGAGTCAGGTATGTGGTAAAAGAGGGATATTTGGTGGCGCAGGAATGCGAATGTATGCCTGCGCGGGAGACCCTTGCCCGCATACGCAAAAGCGGATTGGAAAGCGTTTTGCGCACCAATACCTTTGAACGCTATTTGGCAAAGGAGCCGTGGCAGGTGAGAATCAAACAGGAGGCGCTGCGGTATTTATCCGACCATAACGGCAGGTGGTTCTTTATCGGCGGACAGGCAGGTGCGGGAAAAACGCATATCTGTACGGCGTTGGTGGGGCAGCTCATTCAAAAAGGATACGGCGCAAAGTACATGCTTTGGAAGGATGAATCCGCAAAGCTCAAACGTATCATGCATGAGAGCGCCCAATATGAGCGTTTATTGCAGGAGCTCAAGTCTGTTCCCGTGCTGTACATTGACGACTTTTTCAAAACTTCCGTCAACAGCGAAGGTAACAAGACGCCGCCCACACAGGGTGACATCAATTTGGCCTTTGAGATTCTCAACTACAGGTACAATCAAGACAGAATTACCATCATTTCTTCCGAGATGACCATAAAGGAAATCATTGCCTGCGATGAGGCGGTGGGAAGCAGAATTTTTCAAAAGACACATCCTTATTCGCTCAATTTATCCAAGGATAAAGCGAAAAATCAACGGTTAAAACAATACCCACCGCAGTGACTGTACGCGCAGGTATGCAGTGCATGTTTATCTTAAATTCACAGCTGCCTTGCATATGTGCTTGTATGGAAAACATGCCTACATGGAAGGCGTGAAGCAACACGTCCTGTATGAGGGTGACAGCGGCAAAGTTCTGACATTGCGGTTGTAAGATACAGCCATAGGAATGCTGCGGTTTGGCATGACTGTATTATGGCAGTATGGTGCGGTGTTATGGGGTGTTTTATTTATGGCAGTGAGGAATATGGTGTTGTGATGTGGCGCGAACCGTTGCCGCAAAGCATGATAACACTGTGGATACGACACGATGAAAGACAGAGCAATGGAAAACCGGATGCGGCAGGTACTTTTATGCGGTGTGTTCCATTTGATTTTGGTATGGAATATGTGAATCGCAGCAATCTGATGGAAGTTTTGGTTGTATACTTTCTTTGCATACGTGCTTGCATAAAAAAGTGTTTGCATGGATGACATAAGGTAATACGACCTGTATGAGGTGATAGCAGAGAAGCTATAGCACTGCGGTTATAAGATACAGCCATAGGAATGCTGCGGTTTGGCATGATTGTGTTATGGCAGTATGGTGCGGTGTTATGGTCGGGGTGTTTTATTTATGGCAGTGAGGAATATGGTGTTATGAGGTGGCGCAAACCGTTGCGGCACTGTGCAGCAACGGAGAGCAGTGTTCACGGAAAGCGGCAGAGGGGCAAAACAGCACAAATAAAAGCAGAGAATAAAAAGTATCAAAATGAGAGGGGAATTTTTACATGAATCTTCAGGAAAAGAAAGATTATTTGAAACAATACAGACAATTAGACAGCGAGATTCGTCAATTATTATTGGAAAAAAGCGAAATTTTTGAACTGGGTACCAAAATTACCCCTACCTACAGCGCTGTACCAAAAGGAACGGGCAGCGGTGACAAGATACAATCTACCATTGAAAAGCTGGAAAAGCAGGAGGACAAAATCAATCAAAAAATAGAACAGCGCATGAAAGTAAAAGAAGAAATTGAAACTGCGCTCAATACCGTAACGGACCAGCGGTTAAAATTGTTGCTGCGGTACCGTTACATCAACGGCTGTACCTGGGAGGACATTGCCGCAAAGATGTGTTACAGCTATATGCATGTGTACAGGCTCCACGGAAAAGCGCTCAATGCAATGATGTTATAGAATGTGATACTGTACTTTTGATATGATTAAAATGGACAAAGTTCATAACAAAGGGAAAGAACGCAATGTCTGTTCCAAAGCATACCGCGGAACGCTGAAAACAGGCAGCTTGGACGGAACGCGGCGGACGCGCCGATGACCGTCATACAGGCAAAATACTTATGTGCCGACACATGGCACCGTTCCTTTCATTTGGAATGTCATTTGTCATTGTTCTGTTAAAACGGATATTTGCGATAATAGAACAAACTTTTCTGCATTTTGAGCGGAACTTTCTGTAAAAACAGTCACGGCGGGCAGCGCAAGTTTGCTGCCCAAGTGAGGATTATTATTGTTCTGTTAAAACGAATATTT
>OHMN01001559.1_pt1 | contig 13983 bp, 10 predicted proteins | sample 1569361 | NCBI WGS metagenome assembly OHMN01 (sample SAMEA3541508, study PRJEB24748) | human gut metagenome | biome: human gut; feature: human-associated habitat; material: faeces | place: China | collected 2012
ATCAGATTCATTAAGAAATGTCTCTTGAAGTGTCTTAAATTACGATACCATTATATACCGGATTAGTCTATTTATTCAGAGACATTCTCAAGAATTAAATGAGAATCTTTCAAAAAATAGGTCTTATTAACCCCCTCAATATGTGAATGTCTATGAGAAATGAACATTATTGTTTTGTCTAATTTCATTAAATTATTAATAACTTTTTTCTCTGTTTGCATATCAAGATTGCTAGTTCCTTCGTCTATAAGCAAAATATCTGGGTTAGCAGCTAACGTGCGTGCTATTGCCATACGTTGTTTTTGCCCACCAGAGAGTGTCATACCATTATCTCCCAGAACCGTATCGTACCCCATAGGTAATTTACAAATATCTTCATGGATACATGCAATCTGCGATGCCCTAATAATTTCTTCATCTGTCATATCTTGAAAAAAAGATATATTTTCTCGAATTGTGCCATTGAATAATCCAGTTTCCTGAACAATATATCCAATACGTCTTCTTAAAGACTCCTTAGTAAAACAACTATACTCCTTGCCACATATTATTCTTTTTCCTGAACTCGGATCATACAATCCTGATACTATTTTAAATAGTGTTGTTTTTCCTTCCCCACTCTTACCTTTTATAAGGATTTTTTCGCCATTGCAAATCTTTAAATTAAATTTTTGTAATACTACATTTTTTCCATATGAAAAAGAAAGGTCTCTTAATTCAAGATTGCCTTCGAATTTTTTCATATCTATAGCGTTTTCTCCATCACTTTCTTCTCTTGCTTCTAAAATATTGCTCATTCTCTTAAACATCTCATCAACAACTTGTATTGATTCGTAACTGCTTATTAATGATCCCACTGGCGTTAGAAATCGCAATGCTATAGTAGAAAATGCAACTATTCTACCTGTCGATAAACCAACTTTATCGATAAAAATAAGATTTATCGCTATACTCAATAGCGGTAATATTAAATTAATGGACGATGAAGCGCCCCCCATTATGGCAGAAATTCCCATTCTATTTTTAAAACTAATCATCTGTTCTTGGAATTCGTTTTCCATATTTTGTCTAATCTTTTGAGAATTTCCTGATGTTTTTACATAGTTTATAGAACGCAAAATTTCATGCAACATTGTTTGAAATTTTGCTTGCGACACAAGTTCTTTGTTTGTATATTCTGAAATTTTAGGAATCATAATGCGCAAAATAATTACCTGAAGTATAGCTACACCAAAAGTAATTAACGACAAAATAACGGAGTATTGTAACATAAAAAATATATAAATTATAATAACACTGACATCTAAAAATACTGATACTGCAATATGTGACAATATATCTCTTATACTTCCGATGTTATTAACTCTACTTGTAATATCACCTATTGTATTATTCTCAAAAAAGTTTAAAGGTAATTTAAATAATTTTTCTATAAAAGTACTAGTCATTTTATTACTTAATTTGCATTGAATTTCTGCTATCAATTTAACACGAGTAACATGTAATACAAAATAAAGTATTCCTATAATAAGTGTGCCTATTAAAAGTATCTTTCCAGGTATATTTTTCACGACTTCTCCATTATCTATAAGTATTTGTGTTAATAATGGAAAAATCAGATTTACACTTTGAAATACTATTGATGTTAAAAATACGGCAATAATCGTAGTTTTGTATGGAAATAGCCATTTTATCATTTTTCTGTTGTCTTTTTGATTTTCTAATTCAAAAATTTCTTTATTCGATTTTCTTTTTTCCAAGCCTGCCATTAGCCCACTATAATGCACTAAAAATTCTTGTAAACTAATTGTTATCCTTCCTACCGCTGGATCAATTATTACAATTTTATTTTTCTTTATTTTTTCAAGTATCACATAATGATTATTATTCCAATACACTAGATAAGGTTTATTTATATTGACTCTTAATTTTTTAAATTCCTCTTTCTCAACTCTATATATCTTCAAAGTAGCTTGTTTTTTTGTACATATATCTTTTAAATCTTTTAAGCTTACCCCATCTCGTCCTATTATTTCATTTTCAGTAAACGCAGATGTCGGAACCTCAATATCTTTATAGCTAAAAAGCATTGCCAAACAGGCAAATGCACAATCATATTTATTATTTTGTAAAATAACTTTGCACTGTTTTTTCATTTGCTAAATCCTTTCATCTCTAATCTTAAAATATTAGGTAATTTTTCGTTATCATATATATAAAGAAGACTATATCCCATACCTGCCAAACCTACCATTAACTCTGGTGTTAACATTTCAATTCCCAAACCTATTTTCATTTCACTCATCTGATACATATTTACAACTCTAAAAGCAAAATAATCTGCGACTTCATTCCACAATTTACTCTTTAAATGTGTTGCAATATCTTTCATAATAACTGCATTTCCCAAATCGCCATGACATAAACTATGGTTTCTTCCAAAAGCATTTGTGTATAGATCACGTAACCCTTCTTCTATATCAAAGCTAACATCTTCCAAATAAGATAATCCTAATAGAATGCCTGGAGCTCCATGACACCACGCATACGGATAGTGATTTTCTACTTTTTTTATTTCCGTACGCAAATCATACCACTTTCCCTTTTCCCTTTTTGAGAGTTCGAATGTGGCACCCTCGTAAATTATTTTCTTGATTTTCTTCTGAACATCTTCAGATATCCATGTACAGTTATCTAAAAATGTTTCTAACGCATAGCAAATTCCCGAATTACCATGAGCAAAACCAGTTAAAGGATACTTATCTACGCCTATCCATCCCACTTCATTTTCATTGACTACAACTACATTTTCACAAATCTTATTAACATGATAAATAATTTGTTTCTTTACTTCTTCACAATTTCGATTTAACTTTTTATAAATTTTCTCTACATTCAAAAGTACTAAAAGAATCCCTGCTGATCCTCCTATAATATCATAAGGATTATCTTCCCATTCTTTTATATTTTTAGTATCATGTAAATACTCATCTATATGTACCAAGTATTTTTTATTTTTAGTTACAACATACGCATAACATAATACATAAATAATAGAAAAAATGCCATCAAAAGCTCCTATTGGTCTATTATCTATAGAGTTCTCCTCTAAAAGTATCTCTTGTAATATATCTTCTGCCACCTTTAAGTACTCCGCCTTACCCGTAATAATATAAATTGATAAAAAGAAAAATACCATACCACTTAACCCATCATAAAGTGAATTTCCCATAACATCCGTCTGCCATTCTTTCCTATTGTTGTGTTCAATAACAGTAGATGATATCCATGAATATGTATTTTCAAATCTATCAGATATTTTTAAAAGATATTGTGCAATATCCTCAGCACGCTGAATTAAATCGGATTTACTATTATCCACTTTAATTCGCTCATATATTTCTTGTATCGTTGCAATGTTATTATTTTGTTTATATTCATGTATATTCTTAATCCCAAGAATCCCAAATGAATTTTTTATTTTTAGTACCTGAAAATTTTTATCAAGTTCATTCATGGAATCAAGCTTATTTTTCATTCGTTCATATGCGGTCTCTGTCCAAAATCCTTCTATGGTTACTTTAAATAAATCGGACGTAGTTAAAGACTTATCGTCTAGCATATATGTAAAATATGGTATATCATGATTAAGCAAATCTCTATATTCATATTCGAACAAGTTATTATCCTTATTATCTATATCTAATTTAGTAAAAAAGATTTCCCTACCTATACTAGCTTGCATAACCATTGGATGTACAGATAAACTCAGCAAATTTGAATAGTATATAGTAGGTTTAGGTATATAACGCAGCTGAATTTTGTCTTTATAAGTGTCAACTATCCGAACTATTTCTTTTCTATGCTTTTTAATGAAATTATATCCTTTTATAAAACCATCAATAACAAAAGTATAGTATTCTTTTTCATCTACTGGTTGTCCTTTATATTCCGGATGATTATTCGATTTACTTAAAGAAATATAATCTTTTTCTACTTTTAAATTCGATGTTTTCCCATTTTTTATCTTTGGAACTTTAATAAAAGATTCTCGTTTTTCTGAATTACCAATTCCACTAACATCGCTTTTTTCATTTGTTCCAAATTTAAATGGTAATATACCAGTAGAATTCACTGTATTACTAAGATATTTTATAGAAATATCTTTTGCACTTTTAATTTCCTTATTATAAACTTTCTTTATACCAAACAAACTTTCTAAATCTATTAAAACAGGATCACTTCCGTTAGCAATAAGATTTTCTGCATGAAAGTCTATTGCATCTGTCATATATAAATAAGCAAGTTGAATTCCTAATTTATAATAAAAAATTTTAATTTCTTCACTATTTTTAGTTTCAGAAAATTCAATAGCTTTTGTCCATCCATGTTCATCAATGGAAACAGTTTCCAATGTTTTGATTTTGTTTTTTATGTCTACAGATTCATTATAAAGTTGTATCATATCATGATATAACTTATCAATTTGAGAGTTTCTTGGTTTATAATATATAATATCCCTATTACCCAATTTAATTTTTGTTACGCTTCGTCCATTATTATGCGAATCCCCTTTTCCAAGTTCCATAGAGACAATTTTATCTTCTTTTTCAATCAAGCCTTTAATATATTCCTTGTCTTGACGGAAATATTTCAATATTTCAATAACATAATCAAAATTTTTTCTATATTCATTCAGTACTACTTTAAATAATTCAGGATATTTTTGCCCTAATTCTTTATAATAATTTTGATCAGATAAAAAAGATTTAATATATTCTTCAAATTGTTCTTTTTCATTCATTGACTTATATCTATTATTCACACGCAAGTAATTAATTTCATAAACAAAAATTCTGTAGCAAATTCCTAAAGTCTTTTCTTCAAGTCTATTCTGAATACTTTTTAAGAATATGTCTATATTATCTATCTCATCAGAAAATTTTTCTATATACTTTCTTTTCTCCTTTATAACTATATTCCAAAAATAATTAGCAAAATCCCTCATTTCACTGCATACTACCTGTGAGCATAAATGTAAGGAAGCTTCTATCATGTTTGAATAGTCACTACTTTTCACTATATTATATTTTAAAAAATCCTCTTCGCTTTTAATGGACAGTTTTTCCAATGCCCTTTTGATTCCATTATTTTTATCAATGGTTTTTATCAAACTTTGTACTTCTACCTTTTCTAACATAATAACCTCCTATAATGGTACATTTTATAATATAGACAAATATTACCACACAAAATCCGTTCTATTCTTTCTTGTAATAAATACGTTTATTCGTGTAACTATTCTTTTGTAGATTATATTTACAAAAGTTTTTTTTAATGTTATATTATCTTCACAAGGTTGATTTCTCCAAAATACACTTTTAATTAGGAGGATAATAAAATGAAAAAAGACAATTTTAAAGCTTTTGAAAATGTAACAAATGAGGAACTGAAAAACATTGCTGGTGGTGCTGGCGAAACAAAAGGTACACCATCACTCATTATTCCTGTTTCACTTGCCATTTGCCCGACAACACAGTGTGCATCTATTGTTAAACCTTGCGTGTAATTTACTTATTTACAAATCCCCTACATAAGTAAATCAAAAAAAGGATACCGATTGTAACTCGTTAATATAAAGTTATAACCGGTATCTTTTTAATTTCACTCTCTCATTCTTATAATATAAATAAATCAACTTCAATTTTTAAGATAATATGTTTTACCTAAATTTCACTCTATTCTACTCTCAGCCTATTTGTAAAGCTCTACTCCTAAAATATTTAATAAAAAACAATCTTCTTATTGTACAAAATACTTTTCTCTTTTAATCCAATTATAAGATACACACATTTTATAATTTCTCAAAAATACTATCATTTTTACTTGCAATATCATTTCATTGTATCAACAATATTCTTCATATTTTCATAAGTTGTCCTTCCTTAATGTGTATTGAATTCCATTCGCAGCAAAAACTTCACATTTTTCAGATACATAATTCTCAACATTATCTTCTCCAGTTGTATCCTCTATAAGATTTACTTTATAGCCCTGTGCTGAAACATAATTCTCTTTAAACTCATAAATCCCCAAGTAATCTGTATCCCATCCATTTTTCATCTAGGCTTCACTCAACATAATATCTACAGTAAGTGAAACAGGTGAATAGTACTCTTCGCCATAGTCATAGGTATAAAAATCCGCATTGGGCAAATAATTATAATTCCCTGTATCTCCAACAATATAATTTTCAAAAGAAAGAATTACAAAATCTTTATTATCCGTTTTAATTTCTCCAAGCATATAGGGATTATTTTGTGATAATACACTATTGAGCAAATTAATTCCTAGTTTATTTTGAATGGTTTCGTAATCCTCAACTTTTCATCAATGATACCATATTCATCTGCTTGCAAGTTCAACGTATTAGCCTTTGCATAATGCATAGAATCCCGTTCTGGTAAGATTTCCTCGTTTACCATTACTTTATAAATATAATATCCTGCAAAAACAGTAGTACCTCCTAAAATTAAGATTGCAGAGAGGCTGCTATACCACTGATATACCTATTAGGGGTTCTCTTGGTTGCTAAGAAGCTTTAGGAAAAAGGGAACGTCCTGCCGGGACATATTTGTATAAACGCAGACTGTCAACTTCTATTTTCATATATCTTCATAATGATACAAGAAAATAAAGCTTTCTCTGTCTTTCATCTAAACATCTAGCAGACAAGAATCCTCTATTTTTCCCACCATGATTTCCGATACTCACTTGGTGTCTGATTATATCTTAGTTGAAATGCCCGGTTAAAGGTTCTTTGGCTCTCAAATCCTGCCTCCAGAGAAATATCTGTAATCCTTCTATCCGTATTTTCCAACAAAGAGGTCGCATAATTTAAACGAATTTCATTTAAGTATTGGTTGAAATTTGTATGAAAGATACCTGAAAAGATTTTTGATAGGGCAAACTTATTGGTTCCCAGAGCTGATGCCACCTTCCCAAGTGTAAGTTCCTCCTGAAAATGTGATAACAGATAGCTCATCGCTGCATATATCAGATCATTACTCCCCACACTGTCTTTTTCTATGAACCGGAATGTTTCCCTGCAACGGTATAATATAATCTGTAAATAAGCTTGCCCCACAACCTCACTGACTTTCTGATCTTTTATCAGACAACTCAGGGCGTTTTTAACTTCCCCATGTAAATCTGCGTTGGCAATCACCGGATTTTCCGGACATTTCTTCTGAAGAAGTGCCATAAACGGACCACTTAGTTCCAAAGAAGCATAAAACTGGTACACCTCATTCTTTCCCTTTGAAAACACTTGATAATGATGAATCAAATCTGGAAAAACAATAGCAAAATCCCCCTTTTCCATGTGATACAACTCATATCCAATGCCAAGTTCCAGCTCCCCTTTTGTTACATATACCAGTTCTATGGCATTGTGAAGGTGAGGGGGAACATGATGTGGTTTTTTCCTTATCATACTGAACTTTTCTTTTTTCTCTTCGTAAGACGGCTGCATGATGTTTCCTCCCCCTCTCAAGAATTGGCTACATTTCTTTTTGATTTGGCACGCAGGTTTTCTGCCCATCCGATATAATAAACTCAGAAATCAGAAAAGGAGGAAAACCAGAATGAAAAAACTGATGAATTACTTACAGGAAGTCATGAATTTTTATGCGGTTTACTTCAATCATGCATACCGTCTTTCATAGACTTTTCCTGTAAAAGTTTCTCATTTGCCTTCTCTACATTCATCTTTGCCATAATAATGGTAATGATAAGTGTGATTACTACCGGAATCCATAAATACATGATCTGCAGCATCTGGATACAGGAATCAGACTGTACAGCCAGTGTGCCGTCAAAGCCACTAAGATCCAGAAGCCAGCCGGTAATGGCAATTCCAATTCCACCGCCTAGCTTAATACCAAGAGAGGTACAAGAATACATGGTTCCATCTACTCTCTTATGCTTTGTCAAGTAAGTATATTCGGAACAGGAAGCAATGACTGCATTCATATCCCCCTGCCATGGTCCCATACCAAAAGCTGCAATACCGGTAAATAAAAGCATCAATGGCACACTTCCTAGATAACCGGCTACTACAACCAGAGCTCTTCCAATCGTTCCGATCACATATCCTGTAAGATTTAATTTATACATTCCTCTCCACTTTTCCACCAGCATCGGTGTAATGAGCAATGCAATAATCAGAGGAATATTAATGGCCCAGGAAAACACACCATAAAGTTTCTCATTGAAAAGGATATACGTCATATAGTAAATCCCCATATTCAGCATCGCTGTATAGATCTGCTGTAAAATATACGTAGCACAGATCATAACATAATACTTATTTGTAAATAACAGTTTTCCGGCATCAATCAGAGAATACTTTTCTTCGACTCCGGCTTCTTTCCCATCATTTAACTCTTCTTCCGGTAATTCCTTTACAGAAAGTACAGAAATCGTATTAACAATCAATCCGATTACTGCATAGATAATAGCAACGGTCCTCCATCCAGCTGCTCCGCCGCCCAACCATTCTACAAATCCAATGGTTAAAGACTGAATCAACAGACTGGTAGAAAAAGCAAAAATGAAGCGGTAAGACCCCATCTGTACACGTTCCTTACTATTCTTTGTTACTAGGGCTGTCAGTGCAGAATACGCAATATTATTCGCTGTATAAAATACTGCATTTAACAGCGTATACGCAATAAAAAACCAGGCATACTGTGCAAATTCCCCCATAGTTGTAGGTATGGCAAAAATAGCGACTAAAGTTACGGCACATCCGATATAGCCATAGAGCATCCAGGGTCTTGCTTTTCCCATTTTACTCTTTGTCTTATCAATCAGAGTTCCAAAGAAAACATCCGTAATTCCATCAAACAACTTGGATACGGCAATCAGAGTTCCAATAATTCCGGGATTTAATCCTACTGTATTGGTAAGATAAATCATGACAAAAGAGGATAGAAATGCGTAAACTACATTTCCAGCAATGTCCCCGGAACCATATCCTACCTTGTTATACCATTTTAAATATTTTTTCTCATTCATGTATTTCTACTCTTCCTTCCTGAATAAAAGCTTTATCTCAAAAACAAAAGTTTCCTCATCCACCTGGTATTCATCCCTTAGTTCAGGACCACAACTGTTGGAACCAATCCCATTCTGTGCATAATCCAGACAGACAATGGTGTTCCCTGATTTCTCCAATTCATAATTATGTGCCTTCCTGGCCAGCTCTTCCTGTGTATAATAGGACACATTAAATGAAAATGGTTTGGGTGACACTGCTATAACAGTCTGGTTTTCTTTTTCTATCATCACATAATCACAATCTGTATGACTTCCATTTTCCTGCGGACGGATATAATCTTCATGCTGCTCTTCCACTGTTGCATCATACAGCCCATGACTGCAGGACTTACATTTATCTCGATAACTTTCATGTGGCCCCAATCCATAATATTTCAGATTTTCATATTCCTCTTTCAGAAACAGACGGATACCAAATCTAGGAAGCTGCGGAAATTCCATATTCTTTTTCACCTGCATTTTTACTGAAATTGCTCCCCTGTTAGAAATTTCCCAGACAGCTTTTATATCCAGAACTCTCTGAAGTGCTACTGCCGCTACAGACATGGTGCTGTAAATTATGACACATTTCCCCTCTCGTTTCCATTGAACGTCATAGGCTCTGGCTTTACTCCGGTCATATCCGGCATCCATCCATTCTTGCTTGATCTTTCGGTCATTATCCGTAGGTGCTCTCCAGATATTTAGTTCCATAGGAGTTTCCAGAAGTTCCTCCCCATCTATGCTTAATTGTTCAAATAAACCCGAAAGTTTATTGTAAACATAGAAGAATGTATCTGACCGGATGGAAAGAAAACGATCTGTTTCAGAAACTTGTGCCTCTGCTTCTTTCTGTTCCTGGTTTTCCAATAAGGCGATTGTCTGTTGGTTTCTTCCATCCCGATTTTCCAAAAGGATTTCGTCAAATCCCATCATACTCCCTTGTGCCATAAGGCTGGTTCTATGTTTTAAATGGTAAGATACTTTTAAATAACATTTTCCGCAATCTGGAACAGTAATATCCAACAAAATGGTTCCTCTCTGATGAGGCCATACAGAATCCTGCAAAGTCAACGGTTTCTTCTCCAATAGCTTTCCGTCACAGTTCACTTCGTATACCAAATCGATATAATCCTTTAAATCCACATAGTTCATATAGTTTTCCAGACACAGCTCCCCTGTTTTCTGGCAGAAAGACATCACTCTTGCCGGACGGTACACATTCTGGTATTCCAAAAGCCCTGTATGGGGTGTTCTGTCCGGATATACCAGTCCGTCCATACAGAAATTCCCATCATGGACTTCTTCTCCAAAGTCACCTCCATAAAGGTACTTTTCCTTTCCATTTGCTGCCTGCCCCTGATATACTGCATGATCGCACCATTCCCATACAAAGCCACCGCAGAGTACATCATATTGATAAATCATTTGAAAATAGTCTTCTAAATCTCCCGGTCCGTTTCCCATGGCATGACAATATTCAATCAGAAGGAAGGGTTTGTCCGGCTTTTTGTCCACATATTCCTGAATTTCTTCCAGGGAAGGATACATCCGGCTGAAAATATCAATGTTACTGTAATCATATTTTCTTCTGTCGCTGCGATAAAAAGAACTTTCATAACAGGTAAGCCTTGTAGGATCAAACCCTTTTGTCCATTTTAAAGCTTCCTCAAAAGTACAGCCATAACCACATTCATTTCCCATGGACCAAATTACAATACAAGGGCGGTTCTTCTCCCTGTGCACACAAAGTCTTGTACGATCCAGAGTCGCCGGGATAAATTCCGGATTATCCGAGATTCGTTCATTCCATCTTCGGCTTACATTTTCCCAGCTGGAATCTTTTAAATACTGGGATTGGGTTCCATGACTTTCATTATCCGCCTCTGCAATCACAAAAAATCCATATTCATCACAAAGCTGATAAAAATAAGGCACATTGGGATAATGACTGCTTCGGACGGCATTGAAGTTACTCTCCTTCATCATCTGCAGATCCTTTTTCATCTGTTCCAGCCCGATCACAAACCCCGTCACCGGATCGGAGTCATGACGGTTCACGCCTTTGAATTTGATGGCAGTTCCATTTATATAGAGAACAGCATCTTTTACACTGATTTCCCGGATTCCAATCCGGTCTGTGATCACTTCCCCTTCTGTTTCTAAAACCAGGGTATATAAATACGGCTGTTCTGGGTTCCATAGATTTGGTTCTTTTACAACAAATACTGTTTTATGCGTATATGCAGTACCTGTATTTTCCTGAAATACCTGAGAAGCAACCTCCCTATGTTCTGCATCATACAAAGTAAATTTTGTTGGCACTGCCTTTCCCCGGTAACTGGCCTGTACTGTAATGACTGCCTGTTCCTCCTGGATTTCGGTAGTTGTAAAGTAGTCATAGACCACGTTTTCCGGACGGTTCAGAAGATATACATCCCGGAAAATCCCACTCATGCGGAATTTATCCTGGTCTTCCAGATAAGTCCCATCACACCATTTCAGAACCAGTACCGCTAAGGTATTTTCTCCATCTGTCAAAACATTCGTCACATCAAATTCACTTGTGGCATGGGAAACCTGGCTATAGCCCACATACGTTCCATTTACCCAGACATAAAAACAGGAATCCACACCTTCAAAATTCAAATATGCCTTCGGAGCCTTTTCCTGCTTCTGGTACATAAACTTCCTAATATAAGCTCCGCATGGATTTTCCTGTGGCACATACGGTGGATCAAGAGGAATCGGATATCTCACGTTGGTATACTGATGGCTGTCATACCCATAATTCTGCCATACTCCTGGCACCTCTACCTGTGTAAAGTTGCTGCAGTCATATCCCTGTTCATAAAATTTTTCCTGTAAATCATAGATGCTCTCAAAATACTGAAACTGCCATGTCCCGTTCAGACAGATCACCCGGTCTGAAGAAAAACGGTTCTCTACCAGTGCTCCCATCTCATGGGAAGCCGGTATATAATAAGCTCTGCAAGGCATGGTGTTTTCATGCATTATTTTTAAGTCTTCGTAATGTCTTGGCACGATCACAATATTTTCCCCCTTTATTTTTATGGTTTTTCCCTTGTTTTATCATTATTTTACTCTATTTTTACACATTTCGTCCATAAACTCTATTGGACAAAACATGTACAAAATGATACAGTTACTAAAGTCCTTACTGGTTGAGTACAAAATAAAAAACCGACATACCTGAAATGTTCCAGATACATCGGTCTTATGGTCACCTGTCTGTTCTTCTTTTATTTCATTACCGTTCCATTTTCCGTGACAATGGGAGCCAGTTCCGTTTCATCTCCATACAAATCCGGACGTGCCAGCAGATAGTCTTTTAATGCTGCCCGATCCTTAAAATATGTTGCCTGAAACGGAGCAAGAGAACTATATTTTTCTACAAATAACAATCCCTCTTCTGTTTCTGCTAAAACCCCCGTATGCCCTACAAAACGTGCCTGATCCTCGGGGGCGTGAAGATAGACGCAAACCAGAGAAAGCTTATCTCCACGAATCTGAATGTTCCTTTCTTTCCATGCCTCCTGGATTTTTTCCTCATGCTCTTCTAAAGTTTTGGTTCCTTCCACAGACACCTGGTTAAAAAGTGTCAGAAAATCTGCCCGTTCCTCTTTGGTCAACTGATATTCCGGCATGGTATCAATAGCCTCAATATCAAACATCAGCCACAAGTCCGTATCATTCCCGGTTCCAGCTGTTGTCAACTGGCTCTTGATCAGATTAAAAGCGGTCAGACGACAGTTTGATGCCTGCAGATACGAATACGAATCAGCAGAATCATCCATCAGAATGGAACTGTAATCCATCCCGCTTTCCGGCAAAGCCGTAAATCCTTTTGGATATGAGTATGACTTAGCGGTTATCTCGTGATAATCCTCTGCCCATTTCATCAGTGTCTCTGTCTGTTCCTTGCTTACGCCACAGTTTTCCAGTTCTCCCGTAACCTTTTTTCTGGACTCTTCATCTGTCAGATTGGTATATTCTCCTGTATGTGTAGTTTCCTTCTTCCCGCATCCAGCCAATGTCAACATACCAGCAGCCATAACGGTTGCCCATAACAAAATTGTTTTCTTCATTTAAAACTCTCCTCTTTGATTTTCCCTCATTTCCCTGTTACACTACCTATTCTACTCCTTTTTTCATATTCCATCCATAAACTCTATTGGACAAAATATACACGAAATGATACACTATCTTTAACAGAAGCCTACTTATTAAAGGAGGTGCGAGACGCATCATGTATATCAACTCTGGCTATCTGCATAATTCATTATTGGATTTTAAAGATAAGAGCAAACCATTAGTAGTTGGAAGCTGTGGGACATACCGGCTGATCCACCAGCCCAAGCTTCCCACATACCGCCCCCGGGGAAGGATTGACTATCAATTGCTTTATATTACTGCAGGGAAAGGTCATTTCTTTTTGAATGGCAAGGAAGAGATTATAGAGGCCGGACATATGATTTTGTACAAGCCACGGGAAATGCAAAGATATGTTTATTATGGAACAGACCAGACAGAAGTTTACTGGGTTCATTTTACCGGTAATAATGTAAAAAATATTTTAAGAGAATACCATTTGTTTGAGTCCGGACAGATTATCCAGACTGGAAACTCTACGGAATATCATCAGATTTTCCGAAAAATGATTCAGGAACTCCAGCTTACCCGTCCTCATTATGAAGAATACTTATCTCTCCTGCTCAGGGAACTGTTCCTTCTGATCAGCCGCCAGGCTCCTATGGGCATCTCTTCCCAGAACCGGATGTTACAAAAAGAAATGGAAGAAGCTGCACAGTATTTTAATGAACATTTTGCAGAAGAAATATCGATTGAGCAGTACGCCAT
>OHMN01001578.1_pt1 | contig 13824 bp, 9 predicted proteins | sample 1569361 | NCBI WGS metagenome assembly OHMN01 (sample SAMEA3541508, study PRJEB24748) | human gut metagenome | biome: human gut; feature: human-associated habitat; material: faeces | place: China | collected 2012
TTCTTATGTATTGTAACATTTATTCTGTAAATTTGTAAATATTTACATCTGTATTTTTATATTTATTTGTATATTATATTAAAATATATTAATTAAATCGTTGAAAGTCATTATACAACTAAATTTAATAAGTTCTTAATATGTAGATAACATCTATATATACTTGTATATAATTATACTTATAAATAATTTACATTTTTTCAAAAGAGTTATTATGTTCTAACTTATATTAATAGTACTTTAGTGTATAAAAAGTATAAGTTGTTCAAATTATACAAAGTGTATATAAAATTTTAGGAGGTTATAATATGTTTATTGTAGATAAAGAAAAGTGCATAGCTTGTAAACAATGTATAAACGATTGTCCAGTAAATGATATAATTTTAAAAGATAATAAAGCTCATGTAAAAAATGAATCTTGTATAAAATGTGGTCATTGTGTTGCAATATGTCCAACTAAAGCAGTTTCTACAAACGATTATGATATGGATGATGTTATTGAATACAACAAGGAAAGTTTTACAGTTGATGCTGATAATTTATTAAACTTTATAAAATTTAGAAGAAGTATTAGAAACTTTAAGAGTAAAAAAATTGAAAAAGAAAAAATAGAAAAAATTATAGAAGCAGGTAGATTTACACAAACATCAACTAACAGTCAAGATGTAAGCTATACTATAGTTATAGATAAATTAGATAAATTAAAAGATTTAGCTTTTGAGTCTTTAAATAAAAAAGGAGAATATATTCTTAATCATTTAACTCCAGAGACCGAGTATCTTAAAAGATATGCTACTCTATGGACATATTTTTATAAGTTGTATAAAGAAGACCCTATTAAGAATGACAAATTATTCTTTAACGCTCCAGCAGTTATAATTGTAGCATCTAATAATGAACTAAATGGTGCACTAGCTGCTTCTAAAATGGATCTTATGGTTGATGCTTTAGGTCTTGGTACTTTCTATAGTGGCTTTTTACAAATAGCTACTAATGATAATAATGAAATTTTAGATTTTTTACATATTAGTGATAATAAAAAGATTGTTGCTTGTATGGTAGTTGGATATCCTAATGTTAAGTACAAAAGAACTGTTCCTAGAAAAGCTGCAGATATAAAGTGGATATAATATAGATTTAGTATGTTATTGATAGTAATAAAATAACTAATATAAAAAACGTATCACTTATTTATGATACGTTTTTACGATTTATTCTAACAACTATATTTTATCTACTAAACATATATTAACTATTCCACTAAAGTTCATCCAATCATCTTCAATATTATTAAATTCAAATTGTAATTTATCTGTAGATAAATTTTCCCAAATTATTGTTTTTGTATGATTATCGTATTTTCCATTTTCTAGTATATAATCTATATCTAAATCCTCACCACCTCGTAGTTTTATAAAGCTTGTATTTAAAGAATATTTATTTTCAGTATTTTTATAATCTTTTAAATCTATTTCTTGTATTCCTAAGTCTATATATTTTATTTTCACAGGAATTTTAGATATATCACTTATCTTATTTTTATCTAATATCAAATATTCTAACTGTAATAAATCATTTAAATTGCATAATTTATATATTTTATTATTCATCAAATATAAAACCTTTAATTTATACAAGTTTTCAATTCCATTCATTGATGTTATTTTATTATGACTTAAATCTAGAACTTTTAAGTTATATAATTTTTTTTAATTACCTATTTCTTCTATATGATTGTTTCTTAAATATAAGTTTTCTAAATTATATAACTCTTCTATACCTTCTGTTGATATTATCTTATTATAACTTAAATCTAGACCTTTTAACTTATCTATACTTTTTAAGTTATTTAATCCTTTTATATTCTCTACTTTTTCAATTTCATTATTGCTTAAATCTAATATTTCTAATTTCTTTAAGTTTTCTATACCTTCCATTGATATTAAATTATTATTATATAAATATAATTCTTTTAAGTTATCTAAATTTTTTATTTCTCCTAATTCTTTTCTATTTGTGTACCCCCAGTCTAATACTTCTAGGTTTGTTAAATTCTTTATTCCTTCTATTGATATTTTTTCATTACTACGCAGATATAATTCTTTTAAATTAGTTAATAACTGTATTTCTTCTCCTAACTCTTTTCTATTTGTATATCCTAAGTCTAATGCCTCTAAATGAGTTAATTCTTTTATTCCTTCTATTAATATATTTTCATTCTTTGATAAGTTTAAATTCTTTAACTTTAAGTTATATTTCAAGTTTATTATATTCCCTATTTTATTCTTACATAAATTTAAATCTTCTAACTCTACTAACTGATCTAAACCTTTTATTTCCCTTATTAAGTTGAAAGATAAATCTAAAGTATTTAACCTTTTTAGATTTTTTAATCCTTTTATCTTAATTATTTCATTAGAAGATAAATTTAAATTTTTAAGTCTTTTTAGATTATCTAATCCCTGTATATCTACTATCTTATTATCTGATAAATTTAATTTGTGTAATTCATCTAACCACTCTAATCCTTTTATTTCTTTTATTTCATTAGAAAATAAATTTAAATTACACAATTTTTCTAACATATTTAATCCTTCTATTTTAATTATTCTATTATAAGATAAATCTAAAAATTCTAATTTTCTTAGGCTATTTAATCCTTCAATCTCCACTATTTTATTGTCTGATAAATTTAATTTACGTAACTCATCTAACTTATCCAGGCCTTTTATTTCTCTTATTTCATTAAAAGATAAATTTAAGTCATGTAATCCTTTTAACCTATCTAACCCTTTTATCTCACTTATTCTATTATTAGAAAGGTTTAAACCATGTAATCTATTTAGCTTATCTAATCCTTTTATTTCTTCTATTCTATTATTTGATAAATTTAATTCATTTAAATCAGTTAAATTATCTAATTGTTTTATCTCCTCTATTATATTATTTGATAAGTTTAAGTTAAATATATCTACTAGGCTATTTAAACTTTTTATGTCTTTTATTTTATTATTTGATAGATTTAAATAATTTAATTTGCTTAAATCTTTTAATATATCTATAGACTCTATTTTATTATTACTTAAATCTAACCATGTTAGACTATATAATCCTTTTAATGCATCTATAGATTCTAATAGATTATTATTTAAATCCAACCATATTAATCGCTCTAATTCTTTTAAATCACCTATAAACTCTATTTGATTATTACTCAAATTTAATATCTTTAAATCTTCTAGCTTATTTAATGCCGATAAATCCTTTACTTTTGTATTACTTAACTCTAATATTTTTAATTTTTTTAATTTCTCTAGCACTAATATATTACCTATATTAGTATTATTTAAATTTAATTCATCTAGTAAAATTAATTTTTCTAATATGTCTATATTTTCTATTGGATTACAACTTAAATCTAACCATTGTAAATTAGTTAAGTTCGATAATCTAGCTATATTTTTAACTTTGTTATTATTTAAATTTAACCATTTTAAGTTAATTAATTTTGATAATTCATCTATATTTTGTATTTGATTATTACTTAAATATAATCTTTGTAAGTTAGTTAAATTCGATAATTCTTCTATGTCTTTTATTTGATTATTACTTAAATCTATACATTGCAAATTAGTTATATTTGATAATAAACTTATATCATCTATTTTATTATTATTTAAATACAATTTTTTTAAATTAATTAAATCTGATAGTACTTTTATATCTTGTATTTGATTGTTGCTTAAATTCAATATTTTTAAATTAGTTAGTTCTGATAGTGTGCTTATATCTTCTATTTGATTATATCCTAAATATAATTCTTCTAAATTTATTGCATTATCTAATCCAGTTAAGTCTAAAATTCCCTTATTAGAAGCATCTAGCCATCGAAGTGATTTAATATTATCTTTTGTAATTTCACAATTTGGGTTTAAATTTAATTCATATTTTATAGCCTCTTCTAAACCTTTATCTGGTATAGTTATAACTTCATTTTTATCTGTCATTTCATACCATCTCCATGCCATGTATTGGTGAGCTTAATTTAATATTATTTATCTTTATAATATTTATAAAATAATTTTTTATCATAGTTGTTTATAGAGTAAAAAGTTATTAAGTAGAATAGATTTAATTTTACATATTAAGTCAATATTATTAGCCTTATTTTATATTTATGATTATATCACCAAATTGTTCCATTATTTAGAAAGAATGTATTAAAATTCATTTAAACGCTTTGATGTAAATATTATAAAACCGCATCATTTACTTTGATACGGTTTTTAATAATCAATGCTTAAAATATCTATTTTATCTAATTATCTATAAGATCTTTAGTTGCAGGACTTCCTATTAGTCTTCCTTTATAATCAAATCTTGATCCATGACATGGACAATCCCATGTTAATTCATCTGCGTTCCAACCAAGTTGACATCCTAAATGTGGACATTTTGTTGATACTATAAATTCCTTACCGTCATTATTTTTATAAACGCCAATCTTATCACCATTATATTCAACAATTCCAGCATGTCCATTTTTAATATGTTCTATTTTACTACTTGGAATATATATTTTTTGTGCGATAAAATTCTTGGCCGTTTCAATCATATCATTGGCAATATTACCTATTGATAATGATAAATCAAATCTTTTAGGAGAGAATATTTCTGAAAAATCATTTTCTTTATCTAATATCATATCTGATATAATCATAGCCGACACCATAGAACTTGTCATTCCCCATTTATTAAATCCTGTTGCAACATATACATTAGGTGTTTGTTCAGAATATTTACACATATGATCTTTCTTGATGCATTTTTATGAAATAATATCCAGGTGCATTCATTATTGGATAATGAGTTGCTACAACTATATTATTTGCAGTTATGTTTCCCCTATTGGTGATTACTAAATTTTCTTTAATTTCTAATGCTCTGGTATTTTCATAAATAACTAAATCACTTGAAATATCTTTTAAAAATTTAAGTGGATTAAACTGTGCCTGATTATTAAATTTGACAGCTCCTTTAATTTCAAAAGGAAGATTAATACTTTCCACAAATTCTGCAGAAATACCAAGTTTATTAGCTGCTTCTACTTCTTTTTTTATGTTCTCTACTTCATTTAATGAATATACATATGCTGATTTTTCTTCAAATTCACAGTCTATTTTTCTTTCTTTAATAATTTCTTTATATTTTTTTATAGCAAGTTCATTTGCCTTTGCATATTGTCTTGCCTTTTTCTCTCCAAATTCTGATATTAATTTGTCATAAATTAAATCGTGTTGAGATGTTATCTTTGCAGTAGTATTTTTCGTATTTCCACTTGCCATTTCAGCTGCATCAATTAAAATTACATCTATACCATTTTGTTTTAGCATGTATCCTATTAATATTCCTGCCATACCTGCTCCAATAATTATGGTATCAGTTTTTATATCTTTATCTAAAACTTCTCTTTTTCTGAATTTACAACTCTCACTCCATATAGATTGCATAAATTCACCTCATTTTTATTATTTTATTTTCAAAATTATATACACAATTTATATTTTGCACATTTTCATAAATATATATAATCTCATAAAATAATTATTTTTATATGCAAAAAACCGTACCATTTATTTATTATACGGTTTTTATTGCATATTTTAAATTATATGAATTACTTTATCTATTATATATTTTAATTATTACATAGAGCATCTTCTGATATATCAGGAAGTCCTATAGTAAATTTACTTCCTTTATTAAGCTCACTTTCAAGTCTAATATATCCACCGTGAAGATCTACTATATCCTTAACAAGTGTAAGTCCAATACCACTACTAGTTGCCTTTGTAGCACCGTTTCCTTCTACTTGCGAGAATCTTTTAAATATAAACTCTTGATCTTCTTTTGATATTCCTATGCCATTATCTTCTATAGTGATTTCAATGTAGCCTTTTACTTCTTTAATATATACTCTAATTTCTCCACCTTCAGGAGTAAACTTAACTGCATTACCTAATAAGTTTATGACACATCTTTCTATTTCTGTTTCATCACAAGAAATAACTTTTTCTTCTATTTCAGGGTCAATTATAAGTGATAATCCTTTTCCCTCTATGAAATTACTCATATTAAGTGCAACTTCTTCTGCGATATATACTATGTTATTATTCTTTTTATTAATTTTATAATTCCCCGTTTCTATTTTTGAGCTATCTATTATATCATTTATTATTTTTAATAAATTTTCACAATTTCTATTTATAATCTCTATATATCCTTCAGCTTTTTTATATGTCATAGTTTTATTTCTCATCATATTATCTGTTAATTGTAATATTGATGTTATGACATTTATTGGTGTTCTAAGCTCATGAGATAAATTTACAAAATAATTATTTTTAAACTTTTCATTATTTATTATTTCTTCACTTAACTTTTTATTTTCTTCTAATTGCTTATTTAGTTTCATAGTTTTGTGATTTACTAAGTTTTGTAATATCTTAACATAATTAAATATATAAAAAGCTATTGCTAACAATATAACTATATATATTAAATAAGCTAAAGGTGTTTTCCATATAGGACTTTTAACTCTTATATTCATACTGGTTTCTTTGGTTAAATTTCCATGTCCATCTCTAGCTCTCATTTTTAAAGTATATTTACCTGGTTCTAATGTTTTAATATTTAAATAAGACTTACGATCTACATATATCCAATTTGAATCAATTCCTTCAATCATATATTCATAGGTTATATTATTTAAATTTTCATAAATAGGTAAAAAATACTCTATTGATAAATCTTTATCATAATGCTCTAAAATTAATTCTTTATTATTATAACTAACCTTATTTTTCCCTATAAAAATATCTCCAAATACAACTTTATTCTTATTTCCAATAGGATTTTCTATATCTTCTGGATTAAAATATGTAATACCATTTGTACTTCCAAATATCATCATTCCATCTTTATTTTTTAAACTTGAATTTATGTTAAATTGATATCCATATATACCATCCATTTTGGTAAAGTTTATTATATTTTCTTTTTCTATATCAAATTTATTTAAGCCTTTATTGGTACTTATCCAAAGATTATTATCATCATCTAATAAGATTGAGTTTATAAAGTTATTAGTAAGACCTTCAGCTGTAGTATAAGACGTAAATTTATTTGTCTTTATATTAAATTTACTTAAACCTATATTTGTTCCAATCCATAAGTTTTCAAACTTATCAAAGATCATACAATTTATATCATTACTAATTAATGAGTTACGATTCAAAGAGTCATGTGTATACTGCTTTATAACGCCCCTTTTCTTATGATATTTAACTAACCCAGTACCTGACCCACCTAGCCAAAGAATATTTTCATCTTCATAGTCTGGTAATATGTATGTTATTTTTCCCGGATTAATATTAAACTTCTTTAAGTCTTCACCATAAGAAGTTTTTTCTTCAGTCTTTATATTTACAGAACGAAAATCACTTGTATTTGAAGACCAAGCAAATTCTCCATCACTATATAAATAATTTAACTCTTCATGATATATATCTTCATATGAGCGTTTAGTAAATATACCGTTATTTATATTTACTAATATTGCATACTTATTGGTAACAACTAAAATATCATCCTCATCTATTTTATATAAACCTGTTATATACTCATTATTTAAATCTACTTTATTATCATTATTTTGACAAATTATATCTACTAAGCTCCCATCCTTTTCATCAAATATATATATTCCATAATACTTAGTAGCCATTAAATAATATCTATTATGTTGTATCATAGATACTATACTTTTATCATATAAAGTTCCTTTTTTATGATTATATTCAGTATTAAAATTAAATTGATTACCTTTATTTGCTATATTTATACCTTTATCGGTTCCAACCCATATCGTTCCATTAGAATCTTCATAAAAGCATGTTATATTATTACTAGCAAGGTTATTTACAAAAGTAGTATTCTTATTTAAATAACTAATTTTTTTATTTCGTATAGAATATATTTTTATCCCATTACTACTAGATATCCATATATTATTATTACTGTCATTTAAAATAAATTCATTATTATAAATTTTTTTATCTTTATCTTTTTCAATATAAATACTATTTATTTTATTTTCTTTTATGTTAAAAACCTTTACTTCTGTATCATCAATAATGTATAATTCATTTTTTTTATCTTCTTTTTGATTATAGATAAAAATACCTTCTTTTGTAGAAATCCATGCATTTCCTAGATAATCAAATTCTATATTATAAACATATAAACTATTATCATATACCTTACCTTCAAAATAGTTTATCTCTAAATTTTTTTTATTTATTAGGTTTATTCCACATGTTGTTCCAACCAGTAGAGTATCATTTTCATCATTCTTTAAACATGTTATATATGAATTAGTTAATGATTTTTTATCATTTTTATCATGGTATAATGCTTCAAATTTCGAATTTTTAATATCTATCTTAATTAGACCATTTTCAGTTCCAACCCACATAATATCATCTTTATCATCTTTTAATAAAGAAGTTATTTTTAAATTAGATAACTTAGGTCCATCTATTTTTAAGTCATTAAACCTTACAATACGATCTGTATTCCTATCTATAATATCTAAGCCTAAATCAGTTCCTACCCATATATTCCCTCTAGAATCTTCCTCTATAGCATTTATATATGTTGAACTTAATGAGTTCTCTCTATCAACACTACAATTATATACTTTTATTCTTTCACCATCATATCTATTAAGTCCATCTATTGTCCCTATCCACATATAGCCTTTACTATCTTGAAATATTGATGTTACATATTCATTTGAAAGTCCTTCATCAATAGATAGTTTTTCAAAATTTCCACTTTTTAATGATTCGGCTGATACTGATATAGGAATTAAAATATTTATTATAATATACCCTAATAGTATTATTTTTGACAGTTTCCCTTTCATATATTTACTCCTTCATACCCCTAAATATATTTAATATTACTATCTAAATTTTATATTAATACATCGTATATGAATTTTCAATATTTTTAAACTTATTTTGACATTTTTATAACATATAAAAAGACTATGATATTTACTATCATCGTTCTTAATAAATTTCTCTTTAATATTTAAAACTATATTATTCTATATGATATACTTAAAAATATTGGCTAGACATTCAAATTCTAAATTACTTTAATTCAATAACTATTTCAATTAAATATTCTTCTTTGCTATTAGAAGTTAATACATCTAAAATCTCCTTTGTATAAGAATTACTTCCAATGACTAGATTATTATCCTTTGCATAAATCGTCATTTTATCATAAGTTTGTTCAATAGTATTATAATAGCCTTTATGATAACCTATAATATACTATCCCTTTTGTTTTACAACTAATTTATGACTATTAACTTTTTTATTAATCTTTTTAAAATATATTCGTGATTATATCTATATTCACCACAAATCTCTTCAATTGTAATGATAGAGTATCTCGATGTATCTAACCCTTTAATAGAAGTATATTTGCTAAAATTATCCTCAAATAGCTTGTATACATCCTTATCTGTAGGATCATCTATATCTCTATAACGTAAGTAATATTCTTCTTCTTGATACTCTTTATAAATTTTATCAATTTTAACTTCACTAGCGTATTGTATTTTATCAATCCTAGATTTTAATATTCTTTTATTTTCTTTTAATCTTTTTATTTCATTTGATATTTGATTTATTTTACTTGTAAAAAGCTCTTCCATTTGCTCTGGTGTTCTACTATTTAAGTAAAACTTTATCTCATCTAATGACATACCTAACTCTTTCATCATAGATATAAAATAAAATAAATTAAGCTGACTATAAGAATAAAATCTATATCCATTCTCATCATAATAATCAGGTTTTAATAGACCAATATCATCATAATGAAATAATGTATGCTTTTTCACATTACATATCTTTGCAAATTCTCCTGTTGTAAGGGGTTTTAATTTCAATTTCATTTTTTATCACCCCTATTGACTATCGGGTTACCCTATAGATTATTATAACAAATATATTAAAATTTACATATTAATATTAGGTGGTGATTTTATGAAAAATAAAAATGTAAACTTAGGTGAAGGTAGTGTTGGCAAGTTACTTATAAACCTTGCTGTTCCTGCTATAATAGCCCAAATGGTTAACCTATTATATAACATTGTAGATAGAATATTTATAGGTAGAATGGCAAATGGTGAAATTGCCATGGCTGGTATTGGAGTTGCTATGCCTATTATAATGATTATATCTGCATTTAGTTATTTAATAGGTTCTGGTGGTGCTCCACTTACTGCTATTAAAATGGGAGAGAAAAACAATGATGAAGCTGAAAAAATTATGAGTAATAGCTTTTCTATGCTTCTTATAATTGGCGTTTCTCTAACAATAGTATTTTTATTATTTAAAGAGCCAATACTTTGGGCTTTTGGAGCTAGTGAAACAACTATTAATTATGCTCTAGATTATTTAACTATATATGTTATGGGTACTTTATTTGTTCAAATCGCTTTAGGTATGAATCCTTTTATAAATACTCAAGGCTTTGCAAAAATTGGTATGCTTACAGTTTTAATAGGTGCTGTTATAAATATAGCTCTTGATCCTATACTTATATTTACTTTTGATATGGGTGTTAAAGGAGCTGCCCTTACAAGTATTATAGCTCAAGGTGTTTCATCTCTATTTGCTTTAAACTTCTTATTTGGTAAGAAAAGTATTTTAAAAATAAGAAAAAAATATTTAAAGTTAGATAAAAAAATAGTAGGTTCAATTTTAGCTTTAGGTATAGCACCATTTATTATGCAAGCAACTGAAAGTTTAGTTTTAGTTAGTTTAAATAACCAACTTTCAAGATTTGGTGGCGACTTAGCAATTGGCGCTATGACTATAATGAGTAGTATAATGCAAATAATAACTATGCCACTTATGGGACTTACTCAAGGTGCTCAACCTATAATAAGTTATAACTATGGTGCTAAAAATTTAGATAGAGTTAAAAAGACTTTTAAGCTTCTTTTATTAACTTGTTTATCTTATTCAACTTTAATAGTTATATTATTAATGTTATTCCCTGATTTCTTTGTTAGTATATTTAATAATAAACCAGAACTTATGGAGATAACTACTTGGTCTATTGAAATTTATTTTGCTGGTATGTTTATATTTGGGGCTCAAATAGCTTGTCAGCAAACTTTCTTAGCTTTAGGTAGAGCAAAAATTTCTTTATTCTTAGCACTTTTAAGAAAAGTAGTTCTTTTAGTTCCATTAATATTTATACTTCCAAACTTTACGGAAAATGGACTTTTCGGTGTTCTTTTAGCAGAACCTGTTGCTGATATCATTGCTTGTGCTACTACTGTAATTAGTTTTGCAGTATTTTATAAAAATACTTTAAGTAATATGAAAACTGACGAAAGTGATATTATATCAGCTTATTCTCATAATAACAATTAAATTTTCTTGTTAAAAGATTTTAATAAAAGAATTAGCTTTATTGTATTGTTTATACAAAGTTAATTCTTTACTTTTAATCCTCTTCATCTTCCTATTTTTATGGATGGATCTAGTAGTGCTTATAGAATATATAAGAATTAATCTATACTATTAATATTCTAAAATAGGGTGTCGTATTTCTCGACACCCTATTTTAATCTACATATATATATCCGAAAGCTCTGTTTTTATATTAAAATCTAAAACCTCACTATCATATAAAAATAATTCCTTATCTTCAATTAAATTAATAGGAAGATTTATAACAAACTCACTTCCCTCATTTTCTTTTGACTTAACGCTAATACTTCCATTGTGTAAACTAACAAATGACTTTACTATTGATAGCCCTATACCACTTCCCTCATTTTTCCTTGTCATAGTATTATCAACTTGAATAAACCTATCGAATATTTTATCTAAATACTTTTCACTCATACCTATTCCAAAGTCTCTTATACTTATTATTACATTTTCCTCTTTTTTATTTACATTAACATATATTATTCCATCAACATAAGAGAACTTAATTGCATTTGAAAGTAAATTTAACAAGACTCTTTCTATTTTAGCACAATCTAGAGCCATAACTATGTCTTCATCATTGGTATCAAATATTATTCTCAAATTTTTTGATTTTGCATATGGATTAATAGATGATATTATATCTTCTATTAAATTTACTATATTTATATTTTCTAAGTCTAATTTTAATTTATGATTATCAAACTTTTCAATATCTATTATATTATTTATAAGTCTTAATAATCTTTGACAATTACTATTAATAATTTCTATATTGTGGTTATTCTTACATTCATTATTTTTTACTTGTACAAGTTGTATAACTGACATTATAACTGTAATTGGAGTCTTTAATTCATGACTTATATTAGATACAAAATGAGCCTTTAATCTATTTGTTTCTTCTGCTGCATATTTTGCCTTTAACAATTTCTTTTCATATCTTATTTTATATCTTATATAACATATTAATGTTATAATTATACAAATCAATCCCACAAATAAGAAAATTAGGCTAATAACTATATCTGGATATTTATAAATTATATCATTAGGATTATTTAGTATTATTGAACCCTTTGGTAAATCCCATTTTTTTATATTATATTCTTTTAAAGTTTCATAATCAAATATATAATCATTAATACTATCATCTCCAATGTACAATTGTTTTGTGGTCTCTTCATTTATAATTTTAAGTAACATTTCTGTTGCACTTTTTGATTGATTATAATGATTTATAACCTTCCCTCCAATAACACCTTCAGTTATTCCATAACTTAGACATGCATAAATTGGTATTTGATTTGTATAATTTTTTATTCCTTTATTTATATCATCATAACCAAGCCATTTTACATCTTTAAAATGTATTGGATATAAACTTATTATTGCAGAGTTTTCTTCTACTTTTTTAAGTTCATGTACAAATTCATCTGATACAATATCATTAGTAATTATCCACTCAAAATTTAAATTACTATATTTTAAAGCATTTTCTTCACTTGCTTCAAATTCATTTTTCACCCTATTATCATTATCTATAAAAACAATATTTTCTACATTTTTATGGTGCTTTCGTATTAATTCTATTATCTGGTCTAAAGATTCTACCTCTCTTACCCCTGCTACATTTTTATATTTTAAAGCTCGTTCTATATTTTTTTTATCATATATTCCAAAAAATGAAGCAGGAATATCTTTAAACAAATCCTCTTTATATTTCAAATAAAATTCTAATGCATCATCATCTCCTATAAGTATTCCTTCCAAATTTTTATAGCTCGCAATACTATATTTTAACAAATTATAGAAATCACTTTCATCAACTTTGTCACTAAATGATTTTGCATTCATATATTGAACTTGTAAATTAAATTCATCTCCTAAAGTATCTTTTATTCCTTTAACTTGATCTTTAAATGAAATAAATTCTGGGCTATAAGAACTTATAAATAAAATTTCTTTCTCATATATTCCATATGATTTATTAAGATTAACAATAATCACAAATAATACTATTAAAGCCCCAACTATTTTCTTTATACTAATCATTCCCATTCCCTCTATTTTTCCATTTTTTACACTATTCATCACAAATATACTACATTTCTATTAATTTTTTTGTCGAATATTGAGCAATATTAATAAAAATTTTTTTAGATATAAATTTTTTTATGCACCATGTAATACATGCCGTTTTCTTTCCAGACTTTCGGATCACGTACATGGC
>OHMN01001585.1_pt1 | contig 13759 bp, 10 predicted proteins | sample 1569361 | NCBI WGS metagenome assembly OHMN01 (sample SAMEA3541508, study PRJEB24748) | human gut metagenome | biome: human gut; feature: human-associated habitat; material: faeces | place: China | collected 2012
GGTATCGCGTACAATTTCAACGACCGCCTGCGCATCTATAAGCGCCCTCTTCCCGCTCGAAAAATGAAGATTCATATTCCGCACGGCGTAAATGTCGTGATGGGACACACTCGCATGACCACACAGGGCAATGCACAGTTCAACCAGAATAACCACCCGTTTCTTGGTCACGTTGACGGAAACAGCTTTGCTCTCGCTCACAACGGCGTTCTCTGGAATGACAAAGAACTCCGCATGGAAGAAAATCTGCCGCTCACGAGTGTTGAAACGGACAGCTACGTTGCGGTGCAGCTTCTTGAACAGCAGAAAACCCTCGACTTTGACAGCCTGAAAGCAATGGCTGAGAAGGTCGAGGGTTCTTTTGTGTTTACCGTTCTGGATAAGGATAACTCCATCTGGTTCGTGGTCGGAGATAATCCGCTGTGCATTATGTACTATGATGGCTTTCTACTCTATGCCTCCACGCAGGAAATTCTCTGCAAGGCGATCAAAAAGCTCCGGCTAAAGGCACCAACGGACATCTTAGAGCCGAAAGAGGGTGAAATTCTGAAAATCGACCGCACCGGCCGTATCACTACAGGCACCTTCACGCCGCACACGACATTCGAGCACTGGTGGCGAAAGTACCCGTTTTACCGCAGCTATTACGAGGACACGCCGACCAGTTATGACGATCTGTTCAGCGTGGCGAAGGCATTCGGCGTTACCGCTGATGAAGTGCAGGCACTCTTGGACTACGGCTGCTCGGAAGAGGAAATTGAGGAAATGCTGTATGACCCAGAACTCTTTCACGAGATGACCGGCGAGCTGCTTTATGCGTACTGAGGGAAGAAGGTGATTTCATGGACGTAACTAAAGTCGTTCTCGGTGTGATGACGGTAATCGGCCTGCTGGCTGATCTGCTGTCAGATGACGACTGAACGCAAAAGTACCGGCTCACGCGAACCGGTACTTTTTTGAGTCTTTCATTAGGGTATACCCTATCGAAACAGGGTAAAGTTATGTCAATAAGATTGGTTTTGCTCTTTTGCAATATAGCAGAACAGAGGACGACCCTATTGCCATACCTTGTTTATTCCGAGGTGATAATCCTCGTGCAGTATTGCTTTAGGTCCGGAATATCATCGGTAATAATTTCCCAAGTGATTTCCGGATCAACAGTGCCGTAACTATGGGCAACAATATTTCGCATAGCTTTAATCTGACGCCACGGAATAGATGGATGCTGCGCTCGAAATTCATCAGTCAGCTTGCCAACCAGTTCACCGATTTGCAGAATGCAGAGTGCTGCGGCGTTGCGGTAAATCGGATCGGCGCGAAAAGTCTCTGCACTGTTTCCAAAACGCTCTACGGTTTGCTCGATCTGTTCGCAATAAGTCACGATATGTTCCAGCACGCTGATATTGCGGTCAAGAGGCTTCATACAGCAGCACCTCATCATCATGAATGGAATCCAGAAAGCGTTGGTCAAGACTGGTTGTCGGCACCAGATCGACCGATCGCCCAAGGGAGTCCTCTAAATCAAGGAGAAGTCCGGCAAGCTGAAAGCCTTTGATATTGCCCTTGTCGATACGTAAATCAATATCACTTGATTCTGTCATGTCGCCGCGTGCGAATGAACCGAACAAATAAACCCGTTTGGCACCATACTGCGCAGCTAATCTGGATACAATTTCCCGAATTTCTTCAAGTGTATAGGTTTTCACTTTGGACACCTCCTGATGTATATTTTTCTCTAATTGTAGTATACCAAGAAAAAAGCACTTTTACAAGCGAAAGGAGTAACGCATTTGAAAATCGGCTACATCCGTGTCAGCACCGAGGAGCAAAACACCGCGCGACAGGAAATCCTGCTGCGCGACCTCGGCGTTGACGAACTGTTTATCGACAAGGCCAGCGGCAAGAACGCTAACCGTCCTGAGCTTGCCCGTATGATGAATTACGTCCGGCGCGGCGATACGGTCATTGTCGAGTCCATCAGCCGCTTTGCCCGCAACACGCGCGACCTGCTCGACCTCGTGGAACGGCTGACCGAAAAGCAGGTCGAATTCGTCAGCCGAAAGGAGGCAATCGACACCACGACGCCAACCGGCAAATTCATGCTTACCGTATTCGCGGCTGTCGCAGAACTGGAGCGTGAGTATATCCTGCAACGACAGCGCGAAGGTATTGCCATCGCTCGGGAACAGGGCAAATACACTGGCCGCAAGCCGCTCCCCCTCCCCGACAACTTCGAGCGGGTAGTCGCACGCTGGCGTGCCGGAGAAATTACCGCCACCGAGGCTATGCGGCAGACCGGGTTGAAGCCGAATACGTTTTACCGCCGGTGTGCGGCAAAGAAAGCTCTTGCGTCCTCGCAAATCAAGCCCATATAATATAGGAAAGGCAGGTGAAGCGGATATATGTACATCCAAGAAAACACACCGGGCATTTCTCTGGCATTATCCGGCGCAAGCAAGGGCGACGCGCTGAAATGGTATCAGCCGGAACAGAATTGCTACATCAAGGCGAATCGTATCGACCACGGGCGCGAATATCAGGACTCGATTGCAGAAGTTATCGCCGCACGGGTCGGCGCTCTGCTGCATATCGACGTCGTTCCATATACGCTGTGCCGTATCCGTCTGGACGATGGAAAGTCTATTCTCGGTACACTTTCACCGAATTTCTGCCATGAAAACGAAACTTACCTGTCCTTCGAAACCATGGTGGAAAGTATGGATGAGCCTGTTCAATGGGCAGCATCCGCAAAAGAGAATTACGAGCTGGTGCTTCACCTGTATGCAAAGCTGACCGGTCTTGATGCGCGGCGTTATCTGGATACCATGCTGCTGTTCGACTATCTGATCTGCAACGAGGACCGCCACTTGAACAACTTCGGCATTCTGCTGGGCGATGCAACCGGCGCATTCCGCTTTCCACCGCTGTTTGACAACGGCTATGCGCTTGGCTTTATGCAGGCGGAACACAAGCCGGTAGAGCAGTATCTGTATTCCTGCAAGGCGAAGCCGTTTTCAACGAGCTTTTCCAAGCAGCTGCATCTGGTATCGCGTCTGCCGGAGGGAATTACCCTGCCGGACACAATCCCGGAGAGTGTACTGGACGATCTTCCGCTGTCCGACAGCATGCGCGCTTACTGCATGGACATTCTGTGCACCCGTTTGCAGCAGATCAAGGAGTATTTTGGATGAAACCTGTTGATTTTGATATTTACTGCAAGGAAACACCGGTTGTGCGCGTACAGTTCGATGACGCCGGACAGCCGCAGTTCGCTGTACTGAATAACCGTTGTCTGCCCGTCCTGCTCTATGGAATGGACGGCAAGGCCGCACCGAACGCCAAGCGGCTCGACCGCTTTATTGCGGACCGCTGCTTTCCGCGCACACGCCAGAACGCGGATAAGCTGCTTGCTGCGATTGGACTGTCGCTCTATCAGCCCAAGCTGATCTGCCGAAAAACGCATGGCGTCGTGGCACACGACCATTTCTGGCTGAAGTATGCAGACGACCCGCCGGAGCTCTGCTACGCCGACCTGCTCCGTGAAATGAGCAAGGCAATTCGGATTACGCCGGACGATGAGCCGACGCCGAACGAGTAAAATTAAAGACTAAAACGCAACCCGCTGAACCTCCAGAAATACGAGGCTCGGCGGGTTTGCTTTTTTCGTATTCAATCGTGTTTCCGACAAGGCATGCGGCAAATCTATCATGCCAGAATGGCTCTTCTTTGCCGCTCCACGATTTCGGACAGCCGGCTCAGCCGTTCCTCCGGCAGCTCAATAGTCGAATGCGGCATGAAGCGGAAGCCGTCCAGATTTTTGAGCTTCTGCCGGATTTCATCGGTCAGCATACCGCGTGCTGGCACGCAAGGAACTCGGACAGCGGCTCGATCTCATAGGTGTCGCTGCCGCCTTTGTAGAGGTAAATTCCGTCCGGTTCGCGCACCCAGCATTTCGCGTAATAACCGTCCGTGCCGAACTCCGGCGAGGTAGAGGACAGGGACTCCACGCTGATCACGCCGCTGAAAGCCGCCTGCGCGATGAGGGCATCAAACTCGTTCCGATATAGGGAAACCTCGTCCCAGCCGAGCGTTTCGGCCTCATTTTTGACCCAAAAGATATCGTTGAGCGACAGCGCGTGCGTCACGCGAAGGAATCCCTCCGTCTTGTAGGTATTCGTATAAGAGTCTTGCTCGTCCGGCACCGAATAATTGCTGAACTCAAAGTTGCCATTATGGATGGTCTGGTTTTGCATGGAGCCTTTCAGGTAATTGTACTCATAATCATAACTCTCATGTCCTAATAAGACATCGACATGGTGATTGCCGAAATTCTTTGTATAGGAGAGCAATTGGTTGAACGTCCAAGTTGTCTCAAACGAAACGGTCTTCGTGCTTGACCCCACCTCAGTCTTCTCCGGATAATAGATACTGGCCGAATGCCCTAAACGAGAGCTTGTTCCCACGGCTCCGTTCACCGTAAACTTGAAATCATTCAAGAAACGGATCTCCGCATACAATTTCGCGTTCAATTGATTCCGCTTGTATCCGTTGCTGATATTTTGCAACTCAATAGCCGGGTTATTACCAGAGATATACGCACGCGAAGGCGCTTCCACACCCTCCTCGATCGTATAGGCCTGACCGAAGTCGTACACTTTATTACCATTGGCATCCAGCACATATTCTTTGGTACGAGGATCGTGTACATGGATCGGATAGATCGGTCCGATATAGCGAGTGAATCGGAAAGGGTTGTTGTTATTTCCCGAAGCTTGCGACTGCTGCCCTTCCGCCTTGCTGATATTCCCGGAGAGCGTACCGCCAATCTTCAAGAACGAGGTGATCTGCGAGTTAACATTCGTATTCAAGGTATATCGGTCAAACTTCGATCCGATGATATAACCACCTTCCGTCAGATAACCGGCGGAAAGATAATAATCCGACTTATTATTACCTCCGCTCACGCTCACGCCTATATCCGTACGGCTGCCCGTGCGCTGGATAGCGTCTTCCCAATCGGTATCATCCGCCCACATGAACGTAGCGTTCGGGTTAAGCACACCGTTCGCATCCACGACCTGATCGTCCGGCACGTTAAACGGATTGAAGCCCAGCGTTCCCGAAATCAAGTTTTGAGCGGCTGCCATTCCCGCTTGCTCTGGTGACGCACCACCACTTATCAACTGGTTGCGTGCGCTCTCCCAATATACTTTCAAATAATCATTCACGCCCAATCGTTCATAATCCTGACTTTGCCGATTCGTGAATCCTTGGTTGATTTTCACATTCACCGACATACGATCCTTACTACCCGTCTTGGTGGTTATCAGGATAACACCATTACCACCTCGTGCGCCGTACAGAGCCGCAGATGAAGCATCTTTCAAGACAGACATACTCTCTATATCACTGGGATTGATACTACTGATACTCTGATCGTAGGGCATACCGTTAAGTATAATCAAAGGGGTATTCGTCGCAGAAATAGAGCCCAATCCGCGAATATAGATATCCGAATCTGAACCGGGCTGACCACTGGCTGAGGCTACTTGCACACCCGGCGTAGATCCTAGTAAGGCTGAAGTTGCCGATGTAACAGGACGAGCCTCTATCTTCTCTGACTTCAGCAAACTGGCAGATCCAGTAAACGTACTTTTCTTAGCCGTACCATAAGCCACGACCATCACCTCATCCAATGTTTCCGAATCATCCTCCAGAAGTATCATCATCTCTGATTTGATCGGAAGCGTTTGCGAAGTCATGCCAACAAAAGATACGGTAAGCGTACGGGCATTTGCCGGCAAGTTGTCCAATGAGAAACGTCCCTCCACATCTGTAATTGTACCGATTGTTGTACCTGTCACAACAATATTAGCACCAATGACCGGCTCGTTATCAACTCTTTGCAAAACACGTCCTGCAACTTTCCGGGATTGTTGTTCAATGCCATTTAAATAAGAAGTAGGCAAAGCCTCGGCAGAAACACTACCTGCCACTGAAAAAGCCAATAAAAAATGAGCTAAAAGCACGTTTTTAAAAGTCAAACAACGAATGCATCCTTTTAGTCCGTGCATATTGTCAAAAAGATTCATAATAATAGTTTTAGATTTTAATTTATCAAACACAATAACATCCGCAAGATCAGAATAAATATTATAACATCAAAGTAGGAAGCTCATTTTATTTACATTCTCGTATAAATAACACATAAAAAGTAGCGAATTTTCGTGAACGTATTCCATAGAAACAAGCCTGCTATTCGGCGGTATCGTACTGATGGTTACGTTACTGACCGTAAGCAGGCATAGTTATAAAGCGGCACCTCGTAATCCCGTAAATGCCTTACAAAGCAAATAGTGAAGAGGAATATTAAACTCTATTCGCCCATTGGCAATTTACTTAACTGAGATATTGCCTGTAAATTGGAATAATCGTATTGGTAAAGGCCATCATCGGCGATCATCATCAAGGTATTCCTAAAAGGGATTACATCGTAACCCTCCATACCTGCATAATGAACAAGCTGATTAGCCAGCAAGGTCATAGGATCTTTCGCATTGAAGACCTTTAACCCTTCGTCACAGAGGAATAAAGTACCGTTATCGATACCTAATCCTTTCGGACATTTCATGCCATAAGTAACCAGCAGGTTCGGTTGGTCCACATCACTTACATCTATGAGCATCAGTTCATTGGTATTTTGCCCGCAAGTATTTCCGGAATGCACGGTCACATACGCTAAGTCATCCTCCACGACAACCGGATCACAACCAAAGACATGACTTACGGAAGAACGATACTTAGGCGCTAACGGATCTTCCAGCGAATAGATCAACATGCCGGTCGGAGTTCCCATGAACATCTTATCTTTATAGTTGAAAAGAGTCTCGACATCACGTTGCAACCAAATGTCGTTTGTCGTCAAGACAGGCTTGTCTCCAGACAGGTCGAAAACACACATGATATTCTGTTCTACCGTATATAAGTACTTACCATAAATAGAAAAACGAGCCATAGATCCGTTCACGCCCTGCGTGGAAGTACCCGGCGCCGCATCGTTCGCCATCAGATCACCGCCATAACTCGGATAATGGTAAATGGTTTCCTCCCGTTCCTTCGGCTCCCAACCAACCACGACACCTTTCGCTCTCGCTTCTTCCGAATAACACATATTATAATCGAACCCATAGCCATTCTCTATGGTCGGAAGCGCATAACGGAAAGCGTTCTCCACACGACCTTCCAATTCAGGTCTCTCCGGATCGGAGATATCGAACCAGACCAGATCCACATACGAATCCGCATACAATTTATCATCCTTGATCGAGAGATCCTCGTTACCGATCAATTCTACAAAGCCCACTATCCGGGGAGATGCCGGATTCCTGTTATCCACGATATGGATGCCCTTATCCGGGGAAGAAATATACAGGTAATCCTTATAGAAACAGATCTTACCCCGCTTGGTGATTGGCACCACCTCATCCGTCACCTTCACTGAATTCCGAAACTCGGAGATCGACATGAATACCGGTTCGTTGATAGCATACCGCACGACCTCCACTCGCACTCCATCATCCTTGCATCCCATTAAGACGCAAAGGCTAAAGGCAAACGCCCAATAAAAAAGTTTCCGCATAATTATAATAGATTTAATCATTAAAAAGCATATCGTATACCTGCGCTCAACCCAAATCCCAACGGCTTGTCCGTACGGATACTAGCCGGTTGATCACAGTCAAAATAATGGGAGAAGCGAGGCTCGAAATAGAGGCTCCAATCCCCATAAAAACGATAAGCAGCACCGACCGAGGCATTCACGGACCATTGCATACCATGGATATCCTCCTTTTTGCTCTTGGAGATAGTCGTTCCGTTTCCGGCGATATAGCCACTATACACGGCCTGCAAGCCCTTCTCCATCATAAAGCCTCCGGAGAGATAGACATTCCATCGCTGATTCTTCCATAAATAAACCACCAGATTCAAGGGAATACCCAGATAATGCAAAGACGATTTCACCTCTGACGGGCAATCCCCTCCCCTCTTGAATGTAGTGGATAAATACGTATACATCAATCCACTTTCCACGGCTATACGCCGGCTCAAATCCTTCCGTACCGTAAAACCGAATGATATCGGAAGGGAGTAGCTAACGTCCGGATAAGATTCGAACGAACGATTATCCAAGAAGTTCTCATCCACCTTAGAACTCCGTAATACCGGGGCATTACGGAATGAGACCGTTTGGGGAGGCGTATTACCACTCTCCTTTTCATCATCGTCTTTATCCGGCTTATCCGGATCGGGGCTTCCTGCCGAATTATTCATATCTCCCGGAGAAGAAGCATCGCCATAACTCATATCCGTATTTAAAAAGCTATCTACATAACCACTAGAGCCAACGGCGGCGGCCAATAACCACTTGTTCCGTTTACTCTTCTTGGCTTTCTTTTTCAAAGAGGCTTTTCGTCGGGGACTCCGTTCGCCTTCCGGTAGAGGAACCGTAGAGTCACCTCGCTTAACGACTATGTCCGTCGAATCCTCGGACGCATCCTCCTTCACAGACGGTTCTTCTACGATAGCCGCAATCGCATCCTTCTCAATAATCTCGATAGTCTCACACTTCTCATCCTCCCGGATCGTTTCCTTTTCCCCGACAATAGCGGAAAGCTTAGCCTTTTTTTCCCATTTCAGCACTTTCGCTATACGTTTCTTTACAGGCTCTACAGGTAAAACGGGATGCTCCGGAAGAATATTCATTTCCTCCGCTTTCTCCGATATCTCTTTCTGAAAGGGGCTCAATTCCTCCAATGGCATCTTCTCCGGGGAAGGTAGCAGCCAAATAACCAAGGCCAGCACTGCGGCGGCGGCCAAGCCTCTCGTCCACAACCAACCCCGTGATCTCGCTCTTCGGTTCATCCGGGCCTCCACCTCATCCCAGCCGCCAGCATCTACCGGCAACCGGTGCTCTTCCAAGCGCTGCCGCATATAGCCGCTGAAATCATCCAGCCGTTCGTTATGATCCTTATCGTCCCGCATTTTCATGCCTTATTAAAGATTGTACACTCTTTTGCAAAGCGTTCCTCGCCCGGATAAACTGGGAACGGGAAGTCGCCTCCTGTACATGCAGCATCTCGGCGATCTCGCTATGCGTATATCCCTCTATCGCATATAAGTTGAAGACCGTACGATATCCCGGCGGCAATTGGGCCACGCAAGCCAACAAGTCATCCGCCGATAAGCGGTCCAATACGGAATAGTTGATATCTTCCAAACTGTCGTCATAGCCGTCCAGGCCTACACTTAGCCTCGTGTTCTCTGAAGACCGGAGATATTCAAGAGCCGTAGTGACAAAGATCCGCCGTATCCATCCCCCGAAAGCCCCGGAGCCGGAATACGACCGGATCTTCGTAAATATCTTCACGAACCCGTCCTGCAGAAGATCACGGGCCGTCTCCCTGTCACCCACGTAACGCATGCAAACACTCATCATAGCAGGAGCATATTGCTCGTACAATTCCTTACGAGCCCATGATTCGCCTCGCATACATCCATCGATTAACAGTTGTTCATCCATAAGTACTTATGCTCTCTATTATATGGATGAAATAGGTATCCTAAAAGTTGCATCTTATTCAAAAAAAAGTTACCTTCACATCAAAAATAGGAGGAGAGTGTATGAGACGAGGATTATTTATATTCATGGCATGGATATGTGTCGTTGGAATTCAGGCACAGTCTGACTTTTCGTTTATTTTAAATAAAGAAGGTAAAATCATCGTCCTGCCTAAAAACAAGACGTATGAGTTGAACATCCCGAAAGCCTCTTATAAGACATTTACCCCTGCGGGGACACGGGATATCGATATTAAACTGCGGGAGTTCACGCCCGATATTCCCCATACGTCCCTACAAGAGCGTCCGATGGATATGCAGATATCTTCCGCCGCCTATCAGCCGTTCTTTAACGTATATACCCCGATGCTTCGGGAGGTATCGCCTATGGCGTTGGATTTCAATGAGACTTATATGAAACGGCTAAACGAAAGTTTCGATCTTATCGCTAACGGTGTTCAATATACATGGCCGGGAGTCGGAGGCATGACGATCATGAACGGGGGGATTTCTTGGCACAGCGGCAATTGGAGTCTTTATGGCGGAGGATTCGGTGGTCGTTTCTTTAGTCCCTTCAACCCTAGTCCCGGAATAACAGCCGGCGCAAACGTACAAGTGGAATATCAACCTACGGACTGGTTGAAACTGAAAGGATGGGGACAATACGCTTATTACGCCGACGAGTACAACAATCCCCATATGCTTAGGAATCCCTTTTTCTATCATACCCAAGTGGGCGGCTCAATGGAGTTCAAGGTTACTGATAATTTCTGGATGGGAGCCGGTATCAACTATGAATACAACCCGGTACGACGGAAGATGGAACCACAGTTCCTAGTCTATCCCGTCTTCAAATCGGGCCGCTTCAAGATTGGAATGTGAGGAAGACGCTATTTCCGTCTCAAACATTCCTACATGGCAACTGCCTAGGATACCGACACCACCGTCTATATTGCTAAATACACGGATCGGTTCGGCCAGACCGCCATCGATCAAAAGGTTCGAAACTGAATCCGTGTCTTTATCTTGCAAAACTTTCAGATATCGATAGTATTCCGCCGAGATAGCATATAGGTGTACCCGTAGGTGCTTGGGTGGAATCGGAAGGAAATCTTCCTCATTTAGATCTTCCATCCCTATCGAATCCGGGACTACTTTTAGCGGGTATGATCCATAATAAGGTTCATAATAATACTCATCCGTTAAGTGCAAGGTATATTCTTGCCCGTTTATTAACTCATCAGAAAAGACCTTTCCATCATACCCATACATCCAGTCATTGCCAAAGATTTGATCCAAGGCCGTCAACGATTGGCCAAAAACAGGTTCAGTCGCATAGTTTGGACTCACCGAGAACCATTTATATTCTCCTGTATATTCCTTAGCTATTCCATCAAAAACAGGAATGCCCTCTTCCATACGAAGTAAATAATAATTCTCCTCGGCAGGGTTATCTTTGAGCGTTACCTGATAAATCGCATTCTGGTGAGAACCGAAAGAACCAGCTACCGTGGCATAGGTTACCCCCGCTTTCAAGACCCGGGCGGGCGCTGGCATGACTGTCTCGGCGCTTGCCACACCATATTCCGGATAAGAAGCTTCCACACGGATACGATCCCCTTTCACCGGTATAAAATCAGACTTAAAATACCCTTTCGTGTTAAATGCCTCATCCCCCTCCTGAAAGCTCATACGCTCTTTAAAAGCGCCATTCACGAATAAATTCACCTCGGCTTTATCCAAAGTCACGTTCGGATGATCATCCGTGAAAAACCAAGTACGGGAGACACTTACGGTTAAGGGTTCGCCGGTTATAGCGACACAGTTCACCACCAAAGTGGGATCCGGCCGTAAGGATTCAAGATCGATCTCCTTGATGCAAGACATCAAACCAAACAGGCTTACTATACAAATCGTATTTATTAAGATACTCTTTATCTGTTTCATCTTCCTAGAATTTATAAGTATATGATATGGAAGGTATGATAGGCATAATACCTATCAACTTAAAACAAGGTTTTGTTTTACCGTTATAGGGAGAAGAAGAACCCGGGACTAAGTTATTCGTTCGTTCCCAGTTATCACTTTTATAGACCATAAACGGATTCATCCGGCTATATACATTATAAATACTGATATTCCAGATGCCCATTCGCCCCTTCTTCTTCGGACGGTAAATATTAAGTCCCAAATCCAGACGATGATAAGCCGGCATCTGGTAATTATTACGACGTGTATACAAATCCACCACTTCCCCGGATGGTTCCCACCAGTTATTCATCTTGTATTGGTTGGAAATAGTAAGCGTACCAGCTTGCTCATAACTCTCCAACGACAAGGTCATGCGATTGCCGGAAGTATACGTCCAAGCAGCTGTCAGCTCCACCTTTTCCGATAGTTTATGCGATACCACGATATTCAGCTTATGCCGGTTATCGTAACGTGCCGGAAAGCGTCGCCCGTTATCGATCTCATCGAAACGCCGATCCGACCATGAAAGCGTATATCCTATCCAACCGGTCGTACGTCCGCTTTCCTTGCGAGCCAAGAACTCCACGCCATACGAACGCCCCTTACCGACCGCCATTTTTTCCTCCCAAGCCGCCGTACCGGGCAAGAAGGAATAGCCGTCTTTATAATCCAACAGGTTCTTCATCCATTTATAATACCCCTCTACCGAGAAACTATAAGAACGCATCAGATTATAATAGAAACCAGCGGAGACTTGATCACTGATTAAAGGTTTCAACTTACGGGTAACAGGCATCCACGCATCCGTCGGCAAATTTATATAACTGTTGCCCAATAAATGGATATATTGCCCCATACGGGCGTATGAGGCTTTGAAGCTAAGATCGTCACGTAGCAACCATCTCAAGGAAGCGCGAGGCTCCAATAAGGTATAAGCCTTCCGCTCCACATTGAACAGGCTAAACCGAATCCCCGCATTCAAACGCAAGCTAGGTAAGACATTCCAATCATCCTCTCCAAAGATAGCCGCCTCACGGGCCCATAGCAGATCATTTGTATATATTTTCCCTATATTCGAAAACTCCAGCATACCGGAACCGGCTGCTTTCACCTCATTATACTCCGGGCGGAAACGGTGCATCAAGAAATCCCCTCCAAAACGAATCACATGCGACGTAGAAGGCGTGTAATCAAAAGAGGAACGGACGCCCATATCCAAGATAGAGGTAGAACTACTCGTTTCCGATGAAGAAGAGAGATAATTATCTTCTCCTTCCACACCATAATTATATTCTTTTGAACTCCGTACATTCGAGCGATACCGTGAAAAGACCCCGGAAACCCGTCCGAACAAACGGTTATTGAAGACATAAGTCCAGCCCAAGGTTCCCATCAAATTACCCCAACGCAGCGATGAATGGGTACCATCCGTATAAGGGACTTGCTCTTCTTCTGTTGAGAAATCCGTTCCCCCTCCTTTTAATACATCATTCCCGTTATATAAGCTGAAAAACATCCGGCTGCGATCGCTGAAACGATGATTAAGCTTTAAATTCAAATCGTGAAAAGCATAACGAAGATTTATTTTATGACCGTCTTTTCGAACCTTATTTGCTATCGCTATCGCTGGGGCAGAGAGTACATCCAGCCACGAGCGTCTAAGCGCTATCTGAAAAGCCGTGCGATCCTTGATGATAGGGCCTTCCAAGCTCAGATTACCGGAGATCAGCCCGATCGTAGCGCTACCATGGTACTCTTTCATATTGCCCTCTTTGGTATGGACATCTACCACAGACGAGAGTCGCCCGCCATATCTCGCAGGGAAACCCGCCTTGAAAAAGTCCAGATTACGGATCGCCTCCGGATTGAAAGCGGAGAATAGCCCGCCGACATGATTGATCTGGTAAACCGGATTACCGTCTATCAAAAACAGATTTCCATCTTGGTCGCCGCCACGAACATATAAACCGGCCAGTCCCTCTGTCCCACTGGCTACACCCGGAGTCAGTTGCAAGGTCTTCACGATATCGGACTCACCAAACAGGGTCGGTGTCGCCTTGATCGTCTTCTGGCTAAACTCCATCGTTCCCATCAGGTTAGGATCATTATTGTCATTATCAATGATTAACAAACAGGATATTACTTTTACGAAAAAAGATGATAAAACACT
>OHMN01001610.1_pt1 | contig 13500 bp, 4 predicted proteins | sample 1569361 | NCBI WGS metagenome assembly OHMN01 (sample SAMEA3541508, study PRJEB24748) | human gut metagenome | biome: human gut; feature: human-associated habitat; material: faeces | place: China | collected 2012
GCGGACTGTTAATCCGTATGTCACTGGTTCGAGTCCAGTCAGAGGAGCCAAATTTTGGTTTTGAGACATCTCTATGAGTCTCAAAACAGTTAAAAAATAAAAATTATTTTTACCCGGTTACCTTGTAAAAAGTGACCGGGTTTTGATTTCTGTGTTTCGTGCGCTTAATCGAGTCTCACGCTTCAGTGAGCAAATTGCCCCTCCCCAACAGACATCACGATTCGCAAGGTCAAAAACTCTGTTCCATGAAGTACCGTACAAAGATAAAGAGAAAAATGCCTTATGCGGGATGTCGCTATCGCGTCTTTATCGGGAAACTATGCGTAATTGCCACTTTGCCTTCTGTAATCAGAAAAAGAAGAACTGGAATTTTAATAAATATTATTTCTCTGGGAACGAGGGGGGTATAATCAATATGACGAGTTGAATATTATATTTTTTATAAGAATTATATGAGATTAAAGAAATCTGCCGTAAAGACAGATTTCTTTAAAATATAATTAGAGATTTGCGACGTTATGATAAACTTTTTGTACATCGTCGTCATCTTCAAGGGCATCAACAAGCCCTTCAAAGATTTCTAAATCTTCTGGGGAAAGCTCAACTTCAGATTGCGCAATCATTTCTAATTCTGTTGTTGAGAACTCAGTGATTCCAGCTGCTTTTAGAGCCGCGATTCCTTTATGAAGGTCAGTAGGTTCGGTATAAATAACAATGTTACCTTCTTCTTCAGTCACATCACGAACATCAACTTCAGCTTCAAGTAAAATTTCAAAAATATGGTCAGGGTCTGATCCTTTAAATACAATCACACCCGTATTGTCAAACATATAGCTGACAGAACCTGCCGCTCCGATATTGCCGCCTTTTTTATTGAAAATTGTGCGAACGTTAGCAATCGTACGGTTAACATTTGAAGTCAATGTCTCGGCGATAATCATTGAGCCATTAGGACCAAAGCCTTCATAACGTCCCTGCACGAACGTTTCATCTCCGCCGCCTTTGGCTTTATCAATTGCTTTATCAATAACGTGCTTTGGAACTTGTGCCTGCTTTGCACGTTCAATAACGAATTTTAAAGATGTGTTTAATTCTGGATCGGGTTCACCTTGTTTAGCAGCAGCATAGATTTCTACACCGAATTTTGCATAAATTTTAGACGTTGCACCGTCTTTAGCCGTTTTTTTAGCAACAATATTGGCCCATTTACGTCCCACTGGAATGATCTCCTCGAAAATTTATTTACATTACTGGTAAATCGTTAACATGTGTTAATTCGGCATATTATATCATAACAGGAAAAATCTCGTCTATTAGAAATAAAAATATTCTAAAGCCATAATCTTATATTTAATTTTATAAAAACTTATATTGTTGGCGGGATTTTTTATAATTGTGTTTTGAAAGCATACTTGCTTTTAATATGTGGAAATCATTAAGACGATAATAAAACACGTATCCGCCCAAGGAAGCAAACAGCCCACGATTATTGCAGGCTATTTGCCAGGTGTCTTACTTACTCCTTCACATCTATTTCTGATAAGAAGGTTCAGAACTTATTATCGGAACGGCGGCTCATTAAAGGTTCGTAATTTACGCGAATGCAGTCGGTCGCCTTCTGCGCGCAGCAAATCGATCGCCCGAATGCCAATTTGCAGATGTTCGGAAATAGCGCCTTCATAAAAACGGTTAGCCTGGCCGGGAAGTTTAATCTCGCCATGCAACGGTTTATCTGAAACACACAGTAGTGTCCCGTATGGCACGCGGAAACGATATCCTTGCGCGGCAATGGTTGCACTTTCCATATCAATTGCTACGGCCCGGCTTAAGTTAAAACGAAGTGCAGAAGCTGAGTAACGTAATTCCCAGTTCCTGTCATCTGTGGTTACCACAGTACCAGTACGTAGCCGCTGTTTGACTTCCTCACCGGGCCTGCCGCTCACCAGCTTGGTGGCGTCATAAAGCGCACGTTGCACTTCAGCAATGCTCGGAATAGGAATATCGGGCGGCAGAACCGCATCAAGAACGTGGTCATCGCGTAAATAAGCGTGTGCAAGTACATAATCGCCAATGGCCTGACTTTCACGTAATCCGCCACAGTGACCAATCATCAACCAGACATCCGGGCGTAGCACTGCCAGATGATCGCAGATGGTTTTAGCATTTGACGGTCCCACGCCAATATTCACCAGAGTAATACCCTGACCATCGGCGGTAATTAAATGCCATGCTGGCATCTGATGTTTTTTCCATGCAAGGTCGGAAATGGCTTCTTCTGGCGCTTCGGTTTCGGCGGTGATCCAGTTCCCGCCAGCACAAGAAAGGGCAATGTAGGGACTATCAGGATCGAGGATCTGGCTGCATCCCCAACGAACGAATTCATCCACATAACGTGTGTAGTTGGTAAACAAGACGAACGGCTGAAAATGTTCAACTGGCGTACCGGTATAATGGCGCAACCGCGCGAGGGAAAAATCGACGCGGCGCGCATCAAAATGCGATAGCGGGGAGAATTCAGTTGGATGATAAATGCCGTCTGCAGTTTCATCGCCAATTTGCGCCAGTTCTGTTGTCGGGAAGTAGCGAGTTAACCCAGCGCTCATTGAGCGATCAAGTGTCAATTCAGAGCCATCGATGACATAAGGATAGGGGATTTCATGCTGCGAGGGTTGCACTGAGATATGCGCACCATAATCCTGATACAGCAACGTAAGTTGTTCATTGAGATACGAACGAAAGAGAGTAGGGCGAGTAATCGTGGTGGTGTAGCTGCCTGCGTGAGTAAAACGACCAAATGCGCGCGTTTTGGGGGGATTGGTTGTGCTACCGTCCCAGGTTACGGTCAGTGATGGATAGACAAAAAGACCTTGTTTGCGGGCGTTTTCATCAGGTAATTCGCCACTTGTAATATAGTTGCCAATGGCGTTGCGTAATGCGACTACAGATTGCTCATACAGCGCGTCGAGTTTATCCAGTGCCTGAGCTGGGGTCAGACCGGAGCCCTTATTATTCATGTGTGTCTCCTGTTCCATACAATTACCGCACATCCGATAGTATGTCACAGGAATGTGAAACAAAAGTGTAAGGCGAAGATCGGATGATCTTCGCCAGGCTATCAAGCGCGGTGATTGTCTTTCATCAACAAAGCGGTCATTGCGGAAATCAGACATCCAGCCAGCAAATAAATGGCGACGCTATGCCAGTTCCCGGCAAAGTAAGTGATGAGCGCAGCGGCAATAAAAGGTGTAAATCCACCGCCAACCACACTGGCGACCTGATAACCGACTCCAGCACCACTATAGCGATAACTGGCACCAAACATTTCGGTAAACATCGGTTGTTGCACACACACCACCATGTCATGCGCAATGTTTGCCAGCATTATGGAGAAGAAAACTATCCAGAAAATAGATTGTGCTTCAAGCGCCATAAAGAAAGGAAATGCGCTCAACGTTCCGATTAACGCACCTGTGATATAAACCCTGCGGCGACCAAAACGATCGGCAAGCCAGGCAAAACAGGGAATTGTCAAGCAGCTTAATCCACCTACCAGCAAACCAATATTGAGGAAAAGTTCGCGCGGTAACCCCATATTCTGGGTTGAATAATTAAGTGCAAAGGCAGTAACGATGTACATCGTCAGCAATTCGCACAGTCGTAGCGCAATAATCTTCAGGAAAGCACCGGGATGTCGTAACAGCGCTTCGATAACCGGGATGCGTTTTTTCGCGGCAGCTTGATAATGTTGCTGTTGTTCAAATTCCGCGGACTCCTCCATGCCATTGCGCACCCACAATGCTCCCAGTACCAGTACGATGCTAAACAGGAAAGGAATGCGCCAACCCCAGCTTAAAAACTGTTCGTCAGTCGTCATCATACTGATCAATGAAACCAGTCCGGTTGAAAGCAGTAAACCTACACCGTAGCCAACTTGTACACCGCTACTGTAAAAGGCTTTTTTATTTTTCGGTGCACTTTCAACGGAAAGCAACGCCGCGCCTCCCCATTCGCCGCCGACGGCAAATCCCTGAATGGCACGCAGTGTCACCAGCAAAATAGGTGCCCACCACCCAATGGTCGAGAATGAAGGAAGAATACCAATCAAGGCTGTCGCGATGCCCATCATCCAGACGGTCAGCATTAACATGCGCTTACGTCCCAGTCGGTCGCCAAAGTGACCGAAAATGACACCGCCGAGCGGACGGAAAAGGAATCCGACGCCAAAGGTGGCAAATGCGGCGAGCGTTCCCATCGCCGGGCTTACTTGCGGGAAAAACTCGCGATTAAACACCAGTGCGGCGGTGATGCCATAGAGTAAAAAATCATACCAGTCGACGACGGCACCAGCGAAGCTGCCTAACGCAGCTCGTCGGGCGCGACTTAACGAAAGCGTCCCTTCATCGGGACGAGTGGAGATGAGCGTGGAGTCCATAATGATCCTGTTTGTACTGTCTTTTTATAATTAGTATGGAAAAGGTAACTCACATTGCCGTCGATCTATAAACGAACCTTATGAGACTACCTCGACAGAGCGCATCTGCAAATGTTTTTATGGCTGATTAGCGGCAACATGAAAAATTCGATGGAAGATGAAAGCGCAGGAGTTGCTGGTGTTGTTTAAGGATTAAGCAGAGGACCCACAGGTTAGAGATATGAAACATAAAAGTCCGCATATGCACAAAATGGCACCCTGATGAGTCTGATAGACTGCATTGTATTATAACCAGTAGGGAGGCGAGGTTAGGTATGTTTTTAGCATCATTGTTGAGACGTATTGCATTTAGTTACTACGATTATAAAGCTTATAATTTCAATATTGAAAAAACAGACTTTGTTGTCATCCATATTCCCGACCAGATTGGCGATGCTATGGCCATCTTTCCTGTTATTCGGGCGCTTGAATTGCATAAAATTAAGCATCTTTTAATTGTTACGTCGACAATTAATTTAGAAGTGTTTAATGCACTTAAACTTGAAAAGACTAAATTAACATTAGTCACAATGACTATGCAGGATCACGCAACATTAAAAGAAATAAAAGATTTAGCAAAGAACATAACACAGCAATACGGTACGCCGGATCTTTGTATAGAGGCGATGCGTAAAAAGAACCTGAAAACGATGATATTTATCAGTCAGTTGAAAGCAAAAACGAATTTTCAGGTTGTTGGTTTAACCATGAAGTGCTACTCCCCTTTGTGCAAGAACGCGTCCCGGATGGATCAGAATCTCCGGGCTCCCGTACCCATGACATGGGCATTTATGATGCGTGAGGCGGGTTTTCCAGCAGTCAGGCCAATATATGAATTGCCACTAAGTGAGGATGTACTCGATGAGGTGCGCGAGGAAATGCGATCGTTAGGATCTTACATTGCGCTTAATTTAGAAGGTAGCTCGCAGGAACGTACATTTTCATTATCGATTGCAGAAAATCTAATAGCAAAAATTCAAAGTGAAACAGATATACCAATAGTGATCGTTCATGGACCAAAAGGGGAAGATAAAGCCAGGGTATTAGTGGATTGTTATAATAATGTCTACCGTTTATCCTTATCACCCTCGATTAAACGTTCAGCAGCAATCATAAAAGATGCTTATATCGCAATAACTCCTGACACCTCAATATTACATATGGCAAGTGCCTATAATACTCCCGTTGTTGCAATTTATGCTGATTACAAAACGCGATGGCCCGCAATGGCCGATGTTTCGGAGTCAGTCGTCGTTGGGCAAAAAATTGACAATATAAGTCTGGATGAATTCGCAAAGGCATTAAAAAGTGTTTTGGCGAGAATATGAGACAGTACTTATGCATAGTAATGCCGATCTGTTATGAACGGTGGTGTCATCAATACTCTGAGGCTGGTCAATCATCACAGAAAACCAGCCTTTGGATCAAAGCTGTACTCACCGGATACGATCATAGTCACATCGAACGCGATTCTTGCGGTGCAGCAGTTTTATTTATTCATTTTCTGTGAGAGAAGGGCAAGCTCTATAGAGGGAATGTAAAAAAGAGTGCTCCGAATGGAGCACTCTTTAAGAAATTATAACGGAAAATCAGAGGTTTTTATAACATGTCGCATAAGCAAACCCAAGCTTTTCAAATACGCTTTGATCACCTGTTGCCAGGGAAACTACGTATTGTTCGTTTGAGTTTGCGGGACTAGATGACCAATACATATTTGATTGAAAACCAGCTTCAGTCGTGTAATGCCCCATATCTCCCCATTCACTGTACAGTGACCCGATGCCTCGGGAACTACTGTGGTTTAAATAGTTTGCTCTGGGGAGCGTGTAGCCATTGCTGCTGCAAAAATTTTCAGCAAGGCTGTATATCATGAAAGCCTCGCCGGCGTTCACCCACCAACTCTTCACACGGATTTCGTATACATAGCTAGGGCCTCCTGATTTTGGCGTCGCCGTAATCCTTTCCCAATTGCTGCCGACATTTTTAAATGTCACTTTACCTGTAGCATCAACATCGACCCAGGAGGCAGAGCTTGAAAACTCATAATCAGTCGCCGTTTTTCCTGGGGCAAAGTTGTCATTATTCAACTGATAATACGCCCCGGTGAACCCCTGCGAAGGGAATGTAGTTGTCGGTAGGTCAGTACCATTGACTGATACTGTACCGCTCATTATTTTGTCTTCTGCGCGAGTGAATTGTATTGTGGTACTCAGACCAGCTTGATGAACACCATTCAATACAGGGATCAGCGTTGCGATACCCTCTCCGCCGCCTGTAATGGTGGCTTTGTAATCACCGTTGATATTTTGACTGTAATCAATTGCGCTAATTTTCATATAGGGCACGTTAGTACCTGATTGCACAAATTCCATCCCTTCAGAAACTTTGATCGGATTGCCTGATATATCGTGCAAAACAAGATGTAGCTCAGCACTATCGGTAAAGTCTCCTTTCAATGATGACCGATTGTTCTTAAGGACTGACTTTGAGGCGTCTGCTGGGCCTGCCACCAGCGTTATATCTACTGTTTGCATTCCACCAGCGGTCGTGACTGCGCTTACCGTGACGCTACCTGTCATCGCTCCTTTCACGCTTGTTGTCGCGATTCCGTTTTGATCGGTCACCGCTGTTAATGACGTTAATGTGGCAGAGCCGCTTTTTAAGGCGAAGTACACAGTGAGACCTTCGATCAGGTTACCACTGCCATCCTCAACCGTTGCCTTTAAGGTACTTAAATCACTGTTGGTGGCGGCGATAGTCGATGGATCAGCGATAAAGCTAGTAACATGGGCGGTGCTTGAGTTGCCAGTGACTTTCACGGTTGTCTGTGTCTGTATTGTTACGCCGTTATGGAACGATGCAGTCACCGTATATGTACCGACTTTATTGCTGGTCAGAACGACTGGAGCCTGACCAGAAGAGTTAGTTCTCACTTTTCCGCCACTTAACGTCGCACCTTCTGGCGTTACGCTAAAGTTGATGACCTGACCCTCCACTGGAATGCCATTTGCAGAAGTTAGCGTTGCCGTCAGAGTTGCACCTGTTGGGGAATTGACACCGATAAGCGGGCTGGACGCCGAGAGTGTCAGTTTTTCATCAATAGCCTCCAGTTGTTTCTCAAGTGAGGCTCCATTCGCCAGGGATGCTTTCACCATATACGAACCGTTTCTTTCGGGCGTCATGGAGACCTCGGCTATACCATGCGTATCAGTAGAGACAATATTTTGGCTGATGGTCATGTGCTCTGGTGGCTCTGCACTGAATGTCACGGGTTGATGCGCAACCGGGTTGCCAAACTGGTCGTTGACGTGAGCTTTAACTGCTACGTCTTGTGCGACCATGACCTGACCTTCAGGTATCTCCAGACTGGTAATCGTTGCAGAATTAATATCTGCTTTTGCATTCAGTAATCGCGATATGACTTCAGTAGGTTTATCTGCCAGAGAGGCTGAAACTGTTTTCAGTCCGACTTCGGTGCTTGTCACAAGAATTTCAGCGAAACCCTGATCATCCGTTTCAACGCTGGTGCTGCTTATCGTGACGGAGGTTCCGCGGAAATTAACTTTTATGCCTTCTACCGGGTTGCCGTTAGCGTCAGTGACGCTTGCAGTCATGGTCGCGCCCTCGGTCGTGCTGACGACGAATGAGTATACAGAGGTTAAGGAGGCTAGTGTTGCGGTACCAGCATCGGCAATCAAAGTCACCTGTTTCGTATCACTGACACCATAATTGTTCACGCTAACTGTCACGGGGTAGGTACCGGATTTTGTACCGCTCAGTGTAACTTCAGCCTTGCCGTTGATATCAGTAATGGCGGAACCGCCTTGTCCGAGAGTGAAGCTTGCGCTCACGTCTGCCGGTAGCGTGAATGTCACCGCCTCATTGGCTAACGGGTTGCCGTTTCCATCAGTCACTGTTGCCTGAAGTGTGGTCATCCCAACGTTATTGGCGATAAAGTTGTCCTCGGTAACGTTAAGATTAACCTGCGCACTGAGCGTATCCGCAATAAAGTTCACCACCAACTGCTCACTCTTACCGCCAGTCATCGATGCTGTAACAGTATGAGCGCCTGCTTTTGTACCTTTCAGCGTGACTTTCGCTTTGCCTTCAGCATCAGTAATCGCTTTACCGCCATCGCTCAGCGTGAAGTTCGCCTTCACATCTTCCGGCAGAGTAAATGTTACTTCAGTGTTGGCTATCGCATTGCCCTCTGTATCAGCGACTGTTGCTGTTAGTGTCGTGAGATCGTTATTGTCGGCAATCACCGGATCCTTCGAGGCTGCCAGCGTGATTTCGGCATTCGCGACGTTCGGCACATAGGTCACTGTTTGTTGCATCGAATCGCCATTTTCGAGGGTTGCCGTCACTTGATAAACCCCGGCTTTTGTAGCGGTAAAGCTTGTGTAAAAATTGCCGTCGTGGTTGGTAGTATATATAGCGTTATTACTGGGGGTCACGCCTTCACTTGGTGATACTCTGAGGGTTACCTCCTGCTGGGGTACACCGTTGCCGTAATTATCCTTCACATCAATATACAGATTGGTAGTGTCGCCTGCGGAGACTGTATCAAAAAGTGCCTGTAGCAAGGTGAGATGTGCCGTAGACGCATCAGCGTTGACATTAATTGATGTGCTAAGCGTGGAGCTACCATTTTCCAGACTGGCCTCAACGGTATCCGGTCTCGCTCCTGATTCTATCGAGGAGCGGGTATTGGTATAAGTGACGGTAGCCTTACCCTGTTCGTTCGTTACGGCTTGGCCGCCATTCGTCATTTCGGCAGAGTTTGTTCTGCTGGTGAAGTTCACAGTCACACCTTTCACCGGAAAGCCATTATTATCAACGACTGTGGCGGTGATGACGCTGCCGGAGCTGTTCTGCGGGGTACCGGCGATTATGCTGTCTGGGACAGGCGTCAACTCGATAATTTTTGCCGCCGCTGTGTCGCCAATAAAATGCACAGTTTTGTTGTCGCTGGCACCATTATTAGCCAGTGATGCAGTGACCGTCTGCTCACCAAAGGCAACGCCTGCGAGAGTGGCCTGCGCGATGCCAGACTCATTGGTATTACTTACTCCCGGGGTCAGGGTGAGTCCTGAAGAGGCTGAGCTGAATGTTACCGGAAGATTATTCACCTCATTGTCGAACTGATCTTTAACCGTTGCAGTTAGCGTTGCGTTATCGACGCCATTACCTGTGATCTCATCTTTTGACATCTGCAGGACAACCTGAGCCGAGGTTTTGTCCGCCACAAACGTTACCGGCTGCGAATCACTGGTATTGTTATTACCCAGCGTTGCGGTAACCGTATGCGTACCCGCTTTTTTACCTTTCAGCGTGACATGCGCTTCCCCATTGGCTTGGGTGATGGCAATGCCGTTATTTTCGAGGGTAAAGTTTGCCGCAACGTCCTGTGGCATGGTGAAGGTCACCGTTATTCCCGCCACCGGATGATTCGACGGATCTTTCACTGTTGCTGTCAGAGTTGTCTCATCCACGCCATTCCCAATGATTTCCGCTTTCGATGTTTGCAGAACGACAACCGCTCTGTCTTTATCCGCCACAAACGTCATTGGCTGTGTATCGCTGACATTGCTGTTAGCCAGACGAGCCGTGATCATATGCGTGCCCGCTAACGTGCCGGTCAGGGAGGCGATTGCAGTCCCGTTGCTATCCGTCATGCCTTTTCCGCTGTTGCTAATCGAGAACCGACTTGCGACGTCGTTTGGCACAGAGAAGGTGATTTCTTTGTCTTTTAATGGGTTGCCATTTTTATCCTGCAAGGTTGCAGTCATATGTAGCGGAGCTGTGTTGGTGACGGTGATATCACCTGAAGGCACACTGAGGGTCAGGGCAGCAGTACTTTGATCACCGATAAAATTCACCTGTTGATTAGCCTGGGAACCAGAGCTCACAGAGGCCGTAACCCTATAATCACCATTTTTCAAACTGGTCAGCGTAGCTGTGGCGATCCCGTCGTGGCTATTCACTTCTGTTTGGCTCAGTTTCGCCTCTGCTGAATTAACATTGAAAGTGACCTTGACGTCATTGAGCAGGTTGCCTTTTGCATCCCGGACTGTCGCGGTCATTGTGGCGCTATCATTGCCGTCAGCGACCACTTCATTTTTCGACTTCTGCAGCTCAACCTGCGCGGTACTCGAGTCGCCGACAAAACTGACGATTAACGTTTGTTTCACGCCATTTTCAAGGGTGACTTCAACCGTGTTGTCTTCCTGCTTACTACTTTTCAGATCAAAAGTCGCCAGACCATTAACATCCGTTTTTGCGGTGTTTTGATTGTTGAAGGAAGTTGCCGATCCGCTTAATACCGCAAACGTGACGGTATGATCATTGATTGGGTTGCTTCCTTCATCAGCGACATTGACCGAGACGGTGTTTGCTGCATTCTCATTGGCGAGCACACCATTATTGCTGGCAGATAATGTCGCAATTTTCGCTGACTGCGGGTTGGCGTCGATGATAAATCCAGCGGTATGTAAATCTTCATTCCAGTTTTGCATTAATAGCTTCGCAGTAAGCCCACTGCCTCTGGTATAGGCGGTATAGGTCGCCTTATAGACGCCATCTGCGGTTTCTTTCCAGTCTGTAGTGACTCCTGGTTTCACGTTGTCGATGCTGACTGCGGTATTCAGTTGCTGTTTTTGCTCCTTAACAGGTCTGTCATTTTCATCTCTCAGTTCTACCGTCACCTCGATAGGATTGCCGGAGAGATAACGGTCCTTATCAATCTTAATTGACGAGTGAGTTCGGGATGACGAAACAGAAATGATATTCACCACGGCGGGGGCTTTAGCCGCATCCACACCGTTCAGCTGTGGCATAAGCGTCAGCGTGCCAGACATCGCTCCTGTGGTCAGGACTTGGGTATAGCTTCCGTCACCATTATCTTTCCAGTCCGACAGGGTGATGTCCTGAACACCTTCGTGACGCGTCGAAAGCACCAGCCCGATAACAGGATTACCTGCTGCATCATGCGCAATAAAAGTTAGTGTGGCGGTTGAATGGGAATCCGCGTTCAATGTTTGGGTACTTAATGATACTGAGGAATCTTTCTGGCTTAGCGTAGGTGCCTGAACGACCACCATGCTCTGTTCACGATTCGACAAATTGCCTTTGACATCTTCAGCGGTGACTTCAATCGGCCAGGTGTTATCGGTTTCTGGCGTACTGGTGAACCGGTACGCCGGCAGGGTAACCAGAATATCTTTACCCGTTGTAACCACTTTACCACCGGCAGCTTCCAGAGCGGTGGCTTCGACGTTATAGCCTTTCAGGGCATATTTGGTTTGTAGCGACGAAACCAGTGATTTCACTTCTCCTGACTTCCCTGTCACGGGGTCTGTCAGGGTCAGGCGAACCAGTTCTTTTTTGCGATATTCCAGAACGATATTGTTGTTGCGATCCACCAGATCATAACGGCTGCCTGCAAGGCTACGCCGTGCAGCGACTTCGTTCGGGTCAAGCTGTTTCTGCATTGCGCTGCCAGGTTGCCAGGTAAAATCGACGGCAAAACGGGTGTCATTTTCGCCCTGTTTACCCTGGCGTTGCTCCGCGCTGAAGGTCATCAGCGGGAAGGGGGTATAGTTAAGTCCAGCGGTTATGGCATGAGGATTACTTTGCCGATCGTCTTTATCGAACAGGGCCACTTCATCGCCATAATACTGTTCATAGACCAGTTTACCGCCAAGGTGCGGCCAGGCGGGTAGCCAGCCTTCTGCGCGTACATCCCAGCCATTGGCCGGGCGGGCTTCATAATCGTTGTCCAGCTCAGGTGCGCTGCGCCAGTTGGTCAGTCGCAAATAGCCGTTACTGCTTAATTTTAGATAGTCGCGCCAGTACTCCGCGCCAATGCCGGCGCGGGAGTGGTAACGGCTAAGATCGTGGTCGAAAAAGAAGTTGATGCCCGACATCCATGTGGGAGTGAAATGACGCCAACCTAAGCCGTTGTTAATCTGCGTACGCTCGTCAGTACGATGGAGAGTATGCTGACTGAAAAAGAGATTATCAGGCGTTTCATACCACGGATGGAGAAAATCGAACTGGGAGTTCTTCAGGCTAAAATCTTCATCCACGCCCAGCGTGATTCTTGCGGTACCGAAGCGGCTTAACCAGTCTGTCATTGCGCCTGAAGCCTGAGAAGAGGCCCATCCACGCGCCATATTTGCCGCTTGCTCGCTGTTCATATCTTCGGCGAGCAGAGACCCGATTTGCTGTGAAGTACTGGCTATCTGTTGCTCAAGGTTGCCACTGCTATTACCCGGTGGCGGGGTTAAATTATTTTCACTAACTTGTGCCGGGACATCCAGTTCATCACCCTGGCGGACATTATCAAAACCTCGAGCAAACGTACGAAACTGGTTGAGTTTGCGTAACTCAGCCACCGAAATACCGAAGCGTTCGGCAACGCTTTGGGCCGATTCCAGCGCTCCAAGGGTATAGGGTACCGTATTGGCATTTGCAATGGCGAATTGTGCAGGAACTGGTTGTTGGGTTGCGGCGTTTACCACACCTTGTGCTGCCGCAGCCATAGGGAACGCAAGTTGAGTTATCAGGCAGATACCCGCAGTTAAGCGGCGTAGTTTAATTCCCATCCCGCATAATATTTGTCGGTCATTTATTTCTTCTCCACTTCTCTTCTTCGTAGCCATGCTTACCTTCCCTGAACGAGCTAACATAAATGCGCCCTTTCTAGCACAGCGAAAAAATGTAAATCCTGATAGCAATATGATTGAAAATTAATAACTTTTCGTTAGGCAGTTTTGAGTGTGAGTTGCAAGAGGGGAGACTACTGAATAACTCAAGTTTTATAATCGAGGGGAAAATGGTGATGGCGTTCATAGCAAAACGCCCTCAACCATAAAGGTCGAGGGCGCTTAAGATGTTAAAAACCCGCTATCCGTTAAAAAACAATGTTCAACTAAGGTCAGTGACATTGCGCTAAAAAAGCGAATTTTTAGAATTTGGCTCCTCTGACTGGACTCGAACCAGTGACATACGGATTAACAGTCCGC
>OHMN01001611.1_pt1 | contig 13493 bp, 10 predicted proteins | sample 1569361 | NCBI WGS metagenome assembly OHMN01 (sample SAMEA3541508, study PRJEB24748) | human gut metagenome | biome: human gut; feature: human-associated habitat; material: faeces | place: China | collected 2012
AATTATCCTGCGGGGATATGAGAGAAATCATATTTTCGCAGGATTTTCTACAATACATGACGTGCCAGGCAACGGTATTTTACAGTTCTGAATATAGGGTGCTGTAAAATACAGAGGTAAATTTTGCAGATGTGAAACAGGATATCCGCAGAATTTTATAGATTACACTCAGAATTATCAAGGATATTTCTGATACTGTGAACTAATATAGGTATTGTTGAAAGAGAAAAAACAGAAATTGCAAAAAACAGGTATTGTAGCAGGAAGACAGGTTAGGAGGAATTATTATGGCAATTTTAGTTACAGGTGGAGCAGGCTATATTGGAAGCCATACAGTTGTAGAATTGCAGAACGCAGGATATGATGTTGTAGTTCTGGATAACTTAAGCAATGCAAGTGAGAAATCTCTGGAAAGAGTTTCCAAGATCACAGGCAAACCAGTGAAATTCTACAAAGCAGACATCCTGGACCGCGATGCTTTAAATGAAATTTTTGATAAAGAAGATATTGATTCCTGTATTCATTTCGCAGGTCTGAAAGCAGTTGGAGAATCCGTTGCCAAACCCTGGGAATATTACGAAAATAACATTGCAGGAACCTTAACACTGGTAGATGTCATGAGAAAACATAATGTAAAGAACATTATCTTCTCCTCATCTGCAACTGTATACGGAGACCCGGCAATCATCCCGATCACAGAAGAGTGCCCGAAAGGACAGTGCACAAATCCATATGGATGGACAAAATCCATGCTTGAGCAGATCCTGACCGACATTCAGAAAGCAGATCCGGAATGGAACGTAGTTCTTCTCCGTTACTTTAACCCGATCGGTGCTCACAAGAGCGGAACTATCGGAGAGAATCCAAACGGAATCCCGAACAACCTGATGCCATATATCACACAGGTTGCAGTAGGTAAACTGAAAGAACTTGGGGTATTCGGAAATGATTATGATACTCCGGACGGAACTGGTGTGAGAGATTACATTCACGTAGTTGACCTTGCAAAAGGACATGTAAAAGCTCTTAAGAAAATCGAAGATAATTCCGGATTAAGTATCTACAACCTTGGTACAGGAAAAGGCTACAGTGTTCTTGATATTGTGAAGAATTTTGAAGCTGCTACAGGTGTTAAAATTCCATATGTGATCAAGCCACGTCGTCCAGGCGATATCGCAACCTGCTATTCCGATGCTTCCAAAGCAGAGAGAGAACTGGGATGGAAAGCCGAAAACGGTATTAAAGAAATGTGTGCAGACTCCTGGAGATGGCAGTCCAATAACCCGAATGGTTATGAAGAATAATTAATTAAATCAACTGAATGCAGGTGCATTTAGCAACTTACCTGCGGAAAATCAATATCCCCCACACATGGAAGGAATGTTCATGCGTGGGGGATGTTGTTAAATTATAATCCTAGTTCTCTTTTCAGATTTTCAGCAGAGATGGATGGTTGATAATCAGGCTCGCCAGCTTCATATCGGCGTAGTGCTTCCAATTCTTCTGGGTCTGGTTCTATTTCTTCAACGTCGGACAAAATAAATGATGCCTGAATTAAGTTCCAGACTTTTTCAGCCTCTTCTTCGCTCATAATTGTAACTGCACCTATAATTCTTTCTTTTACATTAGACATGATACTCACACTCCTTTATATATTTGTCCGCGATTTCCCACATCTATGATATCAACAACGAATCCATTGACATCGAATAGTACTCTGTAATTTCCAACACGAAGTCGATAGCCGGAGATACCTTGTAATTTTTTGATATTTCCCTCTAATGGTAATTTGCTGATAGCAGTAAATAGTCGATACTGTGTTGTTTTATCTTTGGTAGAAGCAGATATGTTTCGGCTTGTTTTTAATATAGCATATAAAAATATTGGAAGCAACTTTAATGTAGGATTGGCGATGTGGTTTTTTTCAGCTATAATAGATAAAAGAAAGGAGAGGACGCATATGAAAGTAGCAGCAATTCAGATGCCCACAGTAAAAGATAAAATACAAAATATCCGTACTGCCGGCACTTATATAGAAAAAATAAAGGCGGAAAATCCGGACTTTGTAATTCTTCCGGAGATGTTCTGCTGTCCGTATCAGACCGAAAATTTTCCAGTTTATGCAGAAAAAGAAGGTGGTCCATCCTGGCAGGCAATGTCTGATTATGCCAGAAAGTATCATATTTATCTGATCGCAGGTTCCATGCCGGAAGCAGATGATGTGGGAAAGGTTTACAACACTTCTTATATTTTTGACAGAGATGGAAAACAGATTGGTAAGCACAGAAAAGCTCATCTCTTTGATATCAATGTAAAAAATGGCCAGCATTTCAAGGAATCTGATACTCTGACTTCGGGAGATCATGCTACCGTGTTTGATACTGAATTTGGGAAAATGGGTGTCATGATCTGCTACGACATCCGCTTCCCGGAGTTTGCCCGCACAATGGTACTGGACGGTGCAAGGATGATTTTCGTCCCGGCAGCATTTAATATGACCACAGGTCCGGCACACTGGGAACTGACTTTTCGTGCAAGAGCCCTTGACAATCAGATCTACATGCTTGGATGTGCTCCTGCCAGAGATACACAGGCAGGATATATTTCCTGGGGACATTCTATTGTAACAGATTCATGGGGAAAGGTTATGAAACAGTTGGATGAGAAAGAGGGTATTTTAATAGAAGAAATAGATCTGGACCGGGAAGACCAGATCAGAGAACAGCTTCCATTATTAAAACACCGCAAATCTGAAATGTATCATTTATAGGAGAACACATTTTTTTCGCAGACAGACCATAGATCAAACACATTTGTCAGATATAGTAATACCATCAACAAAAACAAAAGAAACAGAGAAAATTCAAAATATAAAGAACAGAGAGGTATTATTATGAAATATAAACATCTGGCAATGCTCATGGGAGTTATGATAACAGCAACGTCTGTGGGCTCTACGGCAACTGCGTTTGCGGCGGACAGCAAAACAGAAAGTACTCAGGATGCAGATGACACCACAGAAGATACAGCAGAAGCATCTGACGAGAAAGCAGACGACAGCAAAGAAGAAACAAACGAAAATGAAATTCTCGGAGAAGTAAAATCTGTAGAAGATGGAAAAATCACCATTGCAGTAGGAACCAGAAAAGAAATGAGCCAGCCTGGTGAACAGCCCCAGGGTGGCGAAAATAGCGAAGCGCCGGAGAAACTGGATGGAGATGATGCAAAGGCAGATGGCGATGCCAAAGGTTCTAAAGATGCAGACAGTGAAAAAACAGACGATGCCAGCACAGACGAGTCATCAGATACAGATGAAGCAACAGAAGATACTGAATCAACGGATGACGCATCCGCAGATACCACAGACAAAGGCGAAGCGCCAGATGGTAACGGTGATGGTCAGGGAGCTCCGGACGGAGAAGCACCATCCATGTTAGATCTGACAGGCGAAGAACAGGAAATCACAGTTACAGACAGCACAGTGATTACGAAACAGTCCATGGGCGGTGGTCAGGGAGCACCTGGTGGAGAGGCGCCGGAGAAACCAGACGGAGATAACGGAGAAACGCCAGAGAAACCAGACGGAGATAACGGAGAAACGCCAGAGAAACCAGACGGAGATAACGGAGAAACGCCAGAGAAACCGGATGGAGATAATGCTGATGACAATGCAGATGCAAAATCGGAAGATACTGAAAACACTGATGATTCAGAAAAGACAGATGCATCTGACGACTCAGAAAGCAGTGACGCAGAAAAGACGGAAAAAGCATCTGACAGCGACAATACAGACAGCGAAGCTACGAAAAAACCAGAGGGAGAAGCCCCGGATGGTAACGGTCAGGCACCAGATAGTCAGGGAGCACCAGATGGTGCAGATCAGACCGAAGAGATTATATTAGATGACATCAAAGAGGGTGACGTAGTAGCCATCACATTAGACGATGACGGAAACGCAGCAACCATAACAGTTCAGTCAATGGATATGGGCGGCGGACAGGGTGGTCCTGGCGGTCAGGCTTCCGGTGTGGACAGCTACGATGCAGCAAATGAATACAGCTCAGATGAAACAGTCTCCGATACCTCTCTGGAATCTACAGGAACAGACGAAAATGCAGCACTTGTTTCCAATGGTTCAGAGGTTACCTTCAGCAATGACGCAATCTCAAGAACATCTTCCGACAGCCAGGGCGGTGATAACTCCAGCTTCTATGGTGTAGGTGCAGCAGTTCTTGCCACAGACGGAACTGCATATGTTAAAGACAGTACAGTAACCACAGACAGCAAAGGCGGTGCAGGACTCTTTGCATACGGTGACGGAACTGTATATGTAGCAGATACAGATATCACCACACAGCAGGATACTTCAGGCGGAATCCACGCAGCAGGTGGCGGCAAGCTCTATGCCTGGGATCTGAATGTAGAGACAAATGGCGAATCCTCCGCGGCAATCCGCAGTGACAGAGGCGGTGGAACAATGGTAGTGGACGGAGGTACTTATACATCTAACGGGGTAGGCTCTCCTGCGGTTTACTGTACAGCAGATATTGCAGTCAATAATGCTGAATTGACAGCAAATGGTTCAGAAGCAGTCTGCATCGAGGGATTAAACTCTCTGAGACTCTATAACAGCAATCTGACCGGAAATATGAGTGATGATGAACAGAATGATACCACATGGACAGTCATTCTTTATCAGAGTATGTCCGGTGATTCTGAAGTAGGTAACAGTACATTCCAGATGGATGGTGGAACGATCACATCCAAGAATGGTGGCTTATTCTATACAACAAATACAGAATGTACTATCACATTAAAGGACGTAGACATCACATACAATGATGACAATGAATTCTTCCTGCAGTGCGCAGGAAACAACAACCAGCGTGGATGGGGACAGAGCGGTGCTAACGGATCTGACTGCAATTTCACAGCAGACAGCCAGGATATGAAAGGAAATGTAATCTGGGATTCCATCAGTGACCTTGATTTCTACATGACCAACGGCAGCACACTGGAAGGTGCGTTTGTCAATGACGAATCCAACGCAGGAAACGGTGGAGACGGATATTGTAACGTAGTAATTGACAAAGATTCTACATGGACAGTAACCGGCGACAGCATCATCACATCCCTGTCAAACGCAGGAACCATCACAGATGCAGACGGCAAAACAGTTTCCATCGTAGGTACAGACGGAACAACTTATGTAGAGGGTGACAGTGATTACACAATCACAGTAGGCTCCTATCAGGACAGCGCAGATACATCTGCATCTACTACAGTCGATGACTGGTCCAACTATGAGATAGAAAGACCGGAATCTCTGTAAATTAAACAAATAAAATCTAAGTAAAATGAGAAAAAAACTCATATCCAATGTATGAATAATGCAGAAACAAAGGCAGAAACAGATAATTAAGACAACAGCAATAAAATCAAAATGTAAAAAAATCACGGCGAATAGTCGTGATTTTTTTATGCGCATTTAACATTCATTTGACCAAAATAAGATTGTTGGTGATGTCAAAAAGTTTTTATAATAATGCCAGAGCGTATTTGAAAAATCATTCTCACAAACTGTGACATACATCTTGCGGAAAGCATTTTTCAAACACACTTTAGTGTCAAACGCAAAAAGTCGGTGGACAGTGCAATGACAATAAAAAGAAATATAGCTCAAAAAGAGGAGAGAAATATCAATATGCAGAACAATCTTGCATCAATGATAAAAGAAAAAAAGCTGTTCCTCCTGGATATTGACGGAACTGTTGCTCTGGGAAGTGAACTTCTTCCGGGTGCAGCAGACTTTCTTCAGACAGTAAAAGAAAACGGTGGAATTTTCCGTTTTCTGACAAACAACTCGTCCAAAGCAGCCAGTGATTATGTAGAGCAGTTTCATGACTGGGGAATTGAAACTACGGAAGAGGAATTTATTACTGCAGGAACTTACGCCAGAGATTTCATGAAGAAATATTACGGAAACGAGAAAATCCTGGTAGCAGCTACCGAAACCTACTGCAGCGAATTGCGAAAAGCAGGCCTGAACATCACTGATCAGGCAGGGGATGATGTAGACTGCGTACTTTGCGCTTATGATACAGAGCTTACCTACGAGAAACTGGTTCAGGTCTGCAAACAGCTCACAGAGACAAAGGTTCCCTGGTTTGCAACAAATCCGGATCTGCGTTGCCCCATTGATTTCGGAATGGTACCGGACTGCGGTTCCATCTGCCGGATGATTACGGCATCTGTTGGCAGAGAACCGGAATATATCGGTAAGCCTGCACCCGGAATGGTATATGCCTGTCTGGAAGAAACAGGATGCACTCCGAAACAGACCCTGCTTATCGGTGACAGAATCTATACAGATATGGAATGCGGGAAACGGGCAGGCATTGACAGTTGTCTGGTACTGACAGGCGAAGCCAGTGCAGAAGAATGGAAAAACGGTTTCCGGTGCCAGTCACTGGGGAAACTTGCCGGATATTTTTCATAAAGATAACTGAAAAGGTATTACATTGCCAAAACAGCCCGACCCCAAAATATCAGTGAAAAATATTAATTGCAAAAGCAGGAGAGGAAAGAAAATCAAATGTCGGAAATCATATTAAGAGACATCTGCAAAAGCTATGAAAACGGCTTTCAGGCAGTAAAGAATTTTAATCTTGAAATAGAAAAAGGAGAACTGGTAGTTTTCGTTGGTCCGTCCGGATGCGGAAAGTCAACCACACTTCGAATGATTGCAGGACTGGAAGATATCAGCGACGGTGAATTATGGATCGGAGACAAACTGGTCAACTATCTGGAACCAAAAGAGCGCGACCTTGCAATGGTTTTCCAGAGCTATGCTCTCTATCCACAGATGAATATTTACGATAACATTGCTTTCTCTTTGCAGGTAAGAAAAGTACCGAAAAAAGAGATTGATAAAAAGGTTCATCATGTAGCAGAACTTCTGGGACTGGAAAATCTGCTGAAACAAAGACCAAAGAATCTTTCAGGCGGTCAGCGTCAGCGAGTAGCCATCGGAAATGCTATCATCCGTGAGCCGAAAGTACTTCTTATGGATGAGCCATTATCCAATCTGGATGCAAAACTTCGTACCCAGATGAGAGTAGAACTTGCAGGTATTCACAAAGCACTTGGGAACACCATTATTTACGTCACTCATGATCAGACAGAAGCAATGACTCTGGGAGACAGGATCGTAGTGATGAATCAGGGAGCAGTACAGCAGGCAGATACTCCGCAGAACCTGTATGCTTACCCGGTAAATCGCTTTGTTGCAGGATTCATCGGTTCTCCATCTATGAACTTTATCAAAGGTCTGGCAATGGAAAAGGTAGGAATTCCTACATTCCGTACAGAGAATGACGGAGACATCCCAATCCCGGATTTCTTATGGAAAATCCTGAAGCTCCGGGGCTATGTGGGAAGAAACATTGAATTCGGAATCCGTCCGGAACATTTCCTGGAAAAACCGGCAGAAGCAGATACCAGAGGTGAGTGGAAAATGGAAGTCACAGTCACAGCTAGAGAACTGCTTGGGGCAGAAGTAATTCTCCACTTCAATCATAATGGTCAGGACTGCTGTGCAAAAGTTTCCGGCGACAGTCTGCTTGATAAAGGCGACAAAGTAACACTCTGGATCGACATGGCATACATTTCAGCATTTGATCTGGAAACCCAGGAGAATATCACTCTGAGAAAAGGGATATTTTCATAAGCAATGGTATTGTTCAAAAGCTCAATATAAAATTCATAAAAACAGGAAAAGGAAAGGTGTTCAATACATGAAGAAGTTAAAAAACACAGGTGCTTACGCATACCTGTTTCCAAGCTTTCTGATCTTTGGAATCTTCTTATTCTATCCGTTTTTTAAGACTTTATACTTAAGTCTTTTTAAAACAAATAAGATGGGACAGGCAAAACTATTCGTAGGACTTGGCAATTACCAGGAATTATTACAGTCATCCTCATTCTGGAACAGTCTGGCAGTTACCCTGATCTTTGTTGTGATCGTAGTTGCAGTCAGCATGATCCTGGGACTTACAACAGCAGTCCTCTGCAACAAAACATTTCCGGGAATCCGTTTTTTCAGTACTGCATATGCACTGCCAATGGCAATCGCATCCAGTTCCGCAGCAATGATCTTCAAGATTATGCTTCATCCATCCGTAGGAATCATCAATAAGATTTTCCATCTGGATATTAACTGGGTCAGTGATCCGAAATACGCACTGATCTGCGTAGCAGTTCTTACTGCATGGCTTAACAGCGGAATTAACTTCCTGTATTTTTCCGCAGGCTTAAGTAACATCGATGAAACTATTTACGAACGAGCTTCCGTAGACGGCGCAAGTTCATTACAGAAATTCTACCGCCTGACACTTCCGGGACTGGCACCAATGATGTTCTACACATTAGTGGTAAACATTATTCAGGCATTCCAGTCATTCGGACAGGTCAAGATTCTGACACAGGGTGGTCCCGGAGAATCCACAAACCTGATCGTGTATTCCATTTACAGAGATGCCTTCTTTAACTATCGTTTCGGAAGTGCAGCAACCCAGTCAGTGGTACTTTTCCTGATCGTGCTGGTACTTACTCTGGTAATGTTTAAAATTGAGAAAAAAGGAGTGAAATATTAATGTCACAGTTAGGCAGCATCACTGTTGAAAAAGAAAAACAGATGGCTCTGGAACGCCAGAGGTTTCAGGAAGTAAAAGTAAAAATGCTGGCGCAGCAGAAATATAAAAGAGCGGCCAGAACTGCCGGACACATTGTCTTAAATATTGTCGTGGCATTAATTGTTCTTCTGCCTCTTTTATATGCAGTAAGTATTGCATTTATGCCATCCGGTGAACTTTTTACTCTGGATATGAATATCCTGCCCAAACATCCGACATTGGAGAATTTCCGACAGGCACTGCAGAAGGTTCCGCTGGTTCGTTTTGTAGTAAACTCTTTCCTGGTAGCAGGTCTCATCACATTCGGACAGATCATTTCCTGTTCACTGGCAGCGTTTTCCTTTTCCTTTCTGGATTTCAAAGGAAAAAATGTGCTGTTTATGCTGGTGATGGCAACTATGATGATTCCGGGAGAGGCAACGATTATTTCCAATTACCTGACAGTCAGCGGATGGAACTGGCTGGATTCCTATCAGGTACTGATCGTGCCCTATCTCACATCTGCAATGGGAATCTTTCTGTTCAGACAGTTTTATCTTACATTTCCGATTTCGCTGTATGAATCAGCGAAGATTGACGGCTGCTCCAATCTGCGATTTATCTGGCAGATTCTGATGCCGCTGACAAAATCAGCAATGGGAGCTATGGCAGTGTACACATTTATTAATGCATGGAATATGTACATGTGGCCATTACTTGTGACAGGATCAGACAAGATGCGTACTGTGCAGATCGGTATCGGTATGCTGGACAGCGTAGACTCCCAGTCTATTACATTGATGATCGCAGGCGTAGTGCTGATCATCCTTCCGTCCATTTCCATATTCATTGCAGGACAGAAGCAGCTGATCCGAGGTATGTTCTCAGGTGCCGTAAAAGGCTGAGAAATAGAGAAAACAAAAACAAACAACATGAAAAGAAAGAGGTAAGTTATGAAGCGTAAACTCGCAGTATTATTAACAGCAGCAACAGTATTCAGCGCAATTCTTCCAACTACCTGCATGGCAGCAGAGAAAAAGGCAGACATTCCGGAGGGAACAACGATTTCATTCTGGCACGCAATGGGCGGTGTCAACGGGGAAGCATTGGACTATCTGGTAAATAAATTTAATGAAGAAAATGAATATGGAATTAAAGTGGATTCTCAGTATCAGGGAGAATATGACGATGAGATCAATAAGTTAAAGAGTGCCCAGCTTGGAAATATGGGAGCTGATCTGGTGCAGATTTATGATATCGGAACCCGTTTCATGATCGATTCCGGATGGGTGATCCCAATGCAGGACATGATTGACAGCGAAGGATATGATGTATCTGATCTGGAACCAAATATCACAGCTTATTATACAGTAGATGATAAATTATATTCCATGCCATTTAACTCCTCTACACCGATTCTTTATTACAACAAGGATATGTTTGACAAAGCAGGTGTGACCGAGGTACCTACAAGCCTTGAGGGAATCGCAGAGGTTGCAGATGACCTTGTAAACAAAGGCGGTGCGGGAGAAGCATTATCCATGGGAATCTATGGATGGTTTTTCGAAGAGTTTATGTGCAAACAGGGTCTGCCATATGTAGATAACGGAAACGGACGTGAGGCAGCAGCTACAAAGGTTGCATTCGATGAAAACGGAGGTGCACTGAATATTCTTAATGAGTGGAAGAAACTTTATGACGCAGGCTATGCACCAAACGTAGGAAGAGGCGGAGATTCCGGACTTGCAGATTTCTCTTCCGGAAAAGCAGCTATGACATTAGGTTCCACAGCGTCCCTGAAACAGATTCTGCAGGATGTAAACGGTTCCTTTGAAGTAGGTACCGCATACTTCCCATCCATTACAGATGATGACAAAGGTGGTGTATCCATCGGTGGTGCTTCTCTCTGGATGCTTGACAACCAGGATGATGCAAAGAAAGCAGCTACATGGGAATTTGTAAAATATTTGGTATCTGCGGAATCACAGGCATACTGGAATGCACAGACAGGATACTTCCCTGTAACAACAGCAGCACATGACGAGCAGGTATTCAAAGACAACATTGCAAAATACCCACAGTTCCAGACAGCCATTGACCAGCTTCATGATTCTGCACCGGAATATGCAGGTGCACTTCTCAGTGTATTCCCGGAAGCACGTGCGATTGTAGAAACAGAGATTGAGAATATGCTCAACGGAAAAGAATCTGCAGAGGATGCGGTGAGCAAAATGGCTTCTGATATGAATAAATCTATCGAAGATTATAACTTACTGAATGAATAAAAAATATTGATAACAGTATACCGAGAGGTGTTATAATCATTCACAGGAAAAATATTTATACTTAAATGGATAACAGGGGACTGCGTATGCAGTTCCCTGTTTATGAAGATTTACGGTAATTTTCTTAATGCTATAGTTTAACTAAATTGCGAAACAGATATTTGGTTCTGAGCAAGTAGCAAAGCGGATAATTTTATCCACTTGACATATTCAGACGTTTTGTAAAAAATCAAGACGAAAAATATGTTATTGGAAAGCACTGTAAATGAATTTTATATAAGAGAGGCATATGGAAATGACAGAAACAACAAAGAGAACAACAAAAGTATGGGCACACAGGGGTGCCAGCGGATACAGACCGGAGAACACTCTGGAAGCATTTGAACTTGCCATCAGACAGGGCGCAGACGGAATCGAACTGGATGTACATACTTCCGCAGACGGCGAACTCATCGTTATGCACGACGAAAACGTAGACCGTGTCACAGACGGAACCGGACTGATCAAAGATATGACACTGGCTCAATTGAAAGAATTAAAAGTCAGCACACCCGCAGAACCATCGGGAATTTATCACATTCCAACTCTGGCAGAAGTACTGGAGCTCATGCGCACCACAGACATGATGATAAACATTGAACTAAAGAACAGCATCTGCTTCTATCCGGGAATGGAAGAGAAGATTCTGAAACTGGTAAAAGAAATGAATATGGAAGACCAGCTGATCTATTCTTCCTTTAATCATTATAGTCTGTTACAGTTAAAACAGCTGAATGACCATGTACAGACCGGAATCCTTTTCAGTGACGGATGGGTAAATCCAGCCATGTACGCCAAAAATCTCGGAATCAACGCCGTACACCCTGCAGTTTATCACCTGAAATACCCACAGTTCATAGAAGAAGTCAAACGTGCCGGACTGAAAATGCACGTATGGACTGCCAACAAACCAGAACACATCCAGCTGGTAAAAGACGCAGGTGCAGAAGCAGTCATTACCAATTATCCGGACAGAGCGATTGAGATTATAGAGAAATAAAAAATTCCTGCCTGTTCATATGAAACTGTCATATGTTCAGGCAGGATTCTTTCTTGTATCATTATATAGATATTGTGGATTTTCAGAGTTTTCTGCTGCTATTTGAAAACCATTTCAGAAATTATTTCTGCAGTTTCTTAGAATGCTCAGATTTCGGCTCACAGGTAAGTTCAACACCCAGCTTACGGAACTCCAGGATATCCACCTGAGACAGAAGTACGGAAGTATGAACCTGGCAGCCTTTTAATTTCGGAATCTGCTGCAGGGCTAGCTTCGCATCTTCATTATCTGCGGCACTGATGGAAAGCGCGATCAGAGTTTCATCAGAGTGAAGTCTTGGATTTTTGCTTCCAAGGTATTCTGTCTTGAGCGTCTGAATTGGTTTTAATGCTTCCGGAGAGATAACATGTTTGTCATGATCGATTCCTGCCAGTTCTTTCAGTGCATTCAGAAGCAGTGCTGAAGATGCACCAAGAAGTTCAGAGGTCTTACCTGTAACAATACGTCCGTCAGGAAGTTCCAGGGCAGCAGCAGGTGCACCTGTTTCTTCTTCACGTTTCAGTGCTGCAGGAACCACCTTGCGTTCTTCGATGGTCACATGAGCCTGTTTCAGCAGAAGCTCAATCTTATAAACTTCTTCTTCGCGGCCTGTTCCGCGAACCAGAGCTTCCATGCTCTTATAATATCTGCGGATGATCTCCTGACGTGCAGCTTCCTTGCAGACTTCATCATCAACGATGCAGTTACCGGCCATATTAACGCCCATATCTGTGGGAGATTTGTAAGGGCACTCGCCCATGATTTTTTCAAACATAGCCTGAAGAACAGGGAAAACTTCAACGTCACGGTTGTAGTTAATAGTAGTCTCACCATATGCTTCCAGATGGAACGGGTCGATCATGTTCACATCATTTAAGTCAGCAGTAGCTGCTTCATATGCCAGATTTACCGGATGCTTCAGCGGGATATTCCAGATTGGGAAAGTTTCAAATTTGGCATATCCTGCCTTGACACCGCGCTTGTATTCATGGTAAAGCTGAGAAAGGCAGGTGGCCATTTTTCCGCTTCCGGGTCCTGGAGCAGTGATGACAACCAGTGGTCTTGTTGTTTCGATATAATCGTTCTTGCCATATCCCTCATCACTTACAATAAAGGAAGTATTATTCGGATAACCCGGGATCAGATAAAGCACGTATACTTTGATTCCAAGCTTCTCCAGACGTTTCTTAAACGCATCTGCGCTTTCCTGTCCGGAATACTGGGTGATGCAGACACTTCCGACATAGAGTCCGCGCTCGGTAAATACTTCCATAAGGCGGAGTACATCTTCATCATAAGTGATACCAAGGTCACCTCTGACTTTATTTTTATCAATATCAGCGGCGCTGATTACAATAACGATCTCTGCCTGATCAGAAAGCTGCATCAGCATACGCAGTTTGCTGTCCGGCTCAAATCCCGGAAGAACTCTGGAAGCATGGTAGTCATCAAAAAGCT
>OHMN01001620.1_pt1 | contig 13434 bp, 10 predicted proteins | sample 1569361 | NCBI WGS metagenome assembly OHMN01 (sample SAMEA3541508, study PRJEB24748) | human gut metagenome | biome: human gut; feature: human-associated habitat; material: faeces | place: China | collected 2012
GAAGTGAGTTGCAAAAGCCACTCTCCATTGCCATGATCTCGGCGATGCTGATCGGTACGGCAGTCAGTTTATTTATTATCCCTTTGGTTTATTGGTTTATCTATAGGAGACATGCATTATGAAAAAAAGATACAAGAGGACATTCCTAGTTTTATATGCGTTCTGTTCGCTATTAGCCGAAGGAGTATCGGCCCAATCGCTCGTCCTTTCCCTTGAGAAGACGATCTCATTGGCCGCCGATAGCTCGCTGGAGGCTTTTCGTACGAAAAACCTATTCTTGTCCGGCTACTGGGAGTTTCGTAATTACAAAGCGGAGCGACTGCCTAGTCTTACATTGAATATCACACCCGCCGAATATTACCGGGATATCACGAAACGATACGATTCAGAAAAAGACATCGACGAATACCGTAAGCAACAGTCCTTTTATGCGGGAGGAAACTTAAAGATCAAACAGAACTTCGATATGCTGGGTGGTAGTTTCTTCGTGGACACGGATCTGGGGTATATGCGCTATTTCGGCTCGAATACTTATAATCAGTTCACCTCCGTTCCAATCCGTATCGGATACAGCCAAGATTTATTGGGATACAATCCTTTCCGGTGGGAGAAGAAGATAGAGCCTCTAAAATATGAGAAAGTAAAGAAAGAGTTGCTTTATAATATCGAGACCGTCAGCGAACAAGCCACCACTTACTTTTTCTCTTTAGCCATGGCTCAAGTAGAATATGATATGGCCAAAGAAAATGTAGCGACAACCGATACGTTATACCGTACCGGCCAAGAGCGGCATAAGATCGCGGCTATTAGTCAAGCGGATTTACTGACACTCAAGCTGGATGCGATCAATGCCCGCAATACGTTACAAAACGCCGATATAGCCTTGAAGCGAGCCATGTTCAGTCTGGCCTCGTATTTGAATTTCGATAAGAATACGGAGATACGGCTTCGGCTGCCGTCACGCCCCCATGATATGGATATTCCGGTGGATCAAGCATTGACGTTAGCCCGGGAGAATAACCCCAAGTTTCTGGAAGTGCGGCAAGAGGTGTTAGAGGCCGAGCAACAAGTGGATAAGACCAAAAAGGAAACCTTATTCAACGCTTCCTTGAATGCCAGTATCGGTTTCAATCAAGTAGCGACCCAGTTTAAGGAAGTTTACAAGAATCCGCTGCAGCAGGACTTGGTATCGATATCTATCTCTATTCCCCTTATAGACTGGGGAGTACGGAAGGGTAAATACAATATAGCCAAAAGCAATCTAAATGTTACGCAAATATCCGCACGGCAGACGGAAGTCACTCTGGAGGAAGACGTAATCATGACTGTCGGCGATTTCAATGTACAGCAAAACCTGATCGCCAGCGCCGAAGAGGCTTTGGACATCGCGATCATGGCCTATAACGAGACCAAGCAACGTTTCATGATCGGCAAAGCGGATATCAATAGCCTTACGCTCTCCTTGAACCGACAGCAGGAAGCGCAACGTAATTATATCACGGCCTTGCAAAATTATTGGTTGAGCTATTACAAAATACGTAAGCTCACCTTACATGATTTCGAAACAGGCATCTCATTAGCCAACGAATTTGATTACGAGCATGGGTTCTAAGCCGAACATATCATCCTTTACGATCATCGTCACCTTCCTTTGTATCGCATTGGCGGGGATCGCTTTCGTGCCTTTATTGCCGATCAAGCTATCTCCCTCCCGTACGCTGCCGAAATTAAGTATCAGCTATAATATGCCCTCCAACTCAGCGAGGGTTATCGAGATGGAGGTAACCTCCCGGTTGGAGGCGATGCTTGCCCGTATCAAAGGAATTAAAGAGATCTCCTCGACCTCGGGAAACGGATGGGGAAGGATTACCTTAGAACTAGATAAACATACGAATATAGACGCCGCACGTTTCGAGGCATCAACCATTGTAAGGCAGACGTGGCCGGACCTTCCGGAAGAATTAAGTTATCCGATTTTAGAGATGAGCCGTCCGGACGACAAGGAATCACGCCCATTCATGAGTTATACCTTGAACGCTTCCGCTACCCCGATATTCATCCAGCGATTCGCCGAGGATCAGATAAAGCCCCGGCTTAGCAGCGTGCAAGGTATTTATCGTATCGATGTAAGCGGAGCGACCCCTATGGAATGGCGCTTGGAATACGATAGCCGCCAGCTACGGGATCTGGGGATCACGATAGAGGATATCCAATCGGCGATCAGCCAATATTACAAAAAAGAGTTCCTTGGAACCGCTAATATGGGACAAGGAGATACCAGCAAGGAATGGATTCGTCTGGCGTTAATGCCGGAAAAGATCACGAATGGGTTCGAACCATCGCATATCACCGTCGCAAACAAAGATGGTAGCTTAATCCGGCTGGATCAATTGATAAAGGTAACCCGGCAAGAAGAGGCCCCGCAAAGTTACTACCGGATCAATGGTTTAAACTCTATTTACCTGTCTATCCGTGCGGAAGAGACTGCCAACCAGTTGCAATTAGCCAAGAAAGTGAAGGAAGAAATGGAACATATCCGCACCTTGCTTCCTCCCGGTTACGAGATCCATACCAGTTACGACGCTACCGAATTTATCCAAGAAGAATTGGATAAAATCTACGTCCGTACAGGCTTGACCATCTTGATCCTCTTGCTCTTCGTTCTGCTGATTACCCGGAATGTACGTTATCTGTTCTTGATCATCATCAGTTTAAGTATCAACCTGTGTATAGCCGTTATCCTTTATTATTTATTAGGGTTGGAGATGCAATTGTACTCGCTGGCGGGTATCACGATCTCTCTCAGCTTGGTGATCGATAATACGATCGTGATGACCGATCATATCCGGCACCATCATGACCGGAAAGCGTTCTTGTCTATTCTGGCGGCCACTTTGACGACTATGGGCGCCCTCGTGATCATCTTCTTCTTGGATGAGAAGATACGGTTGAACTTACAGGATTTCGCCGCTGTCGTGATCATCAATCTGGCGGTATCTTTGTTCATCGCACTATTCTTGGTTCCGGCATTGATCGACAAGATGAATTTGCACCGGAAGAAAGTCGCTTCTTCTTCCCCAAAAGCCCGGAGTCATTGGAGACAACATCCGGTGGTCCGTCCGATACGGTCGTTCATACACCGTTTCCCAGTCTATTTCTCTCATTATTACCGGGCGCAGATCCGTTTCCTTTGCAATTGGAAAAAGCTGGCTTGCCTTATTCTAGTACTGGCTTTCGGACTACCGATATTTTTATTGCCGGAGAAGATCGAGCCGGAAGAGAAGGATCTATCCGCAAGGGACTCTTTGTGGATCGCTCGCTACAATGAATTCGCGGCGAAAGGTATTTGGAAGGAAACGATAAAACCTATCGTCGATAAGAGTTTGGGAGGAACCTTGCGCCTATTTGTCCAAAAGGTATACGAGGGAAGTTATTTTACCCGGAATGAAGAAACGGTATTAAGTATCAGCGCTTCCATGCCGAACGGTACGACCCTTGATCAAATGAACCACTTGATCAACCGAATGGAGGCTTACTTGAGTACCTATAAGGAAATACGGCAATTCCAGACCAGTATCTATAACGCACGTCAAGCCAGTATCAACGTCTATTTCACCCGTGAGAACGAGCGAAGTGGTTTCCCCTACACCTTGAAAAGCAGGGTGATTAGCAAAGCGTTGGAATTAGGTGGTGGAAGTTGGGGCGTATGGGGACTTATGGACCAAGGTTTCAGCAATGATGTCCGTGAGAACGCAGGTTCTTTCCGGATCGAGATGTACGGATATAATTATGACGAGTTATACGAATGGGCGGAAAAACTACGGGAGAAATTGCTTACGTATCGCCGTATCAAGGAAGTATTGATCAATTCCGAGTTTTCTTGGTGGAAGGATGATTATCAGGAATTCTACTTCAACTTGAATAAATCCCGTATGGCGCAAGCGGATATATTGCCTATCGATTTATTCGCATCTATCCGGCCTGTTTTCGGTAAAGATATCTACGCAGGTACCATCGTCGTTGATAACGAGACGGAAAAGCTAAAACTTTCTTCTCGCCAATCAAAGGAGTTCGATATCTGGAGTATGCAATATGTACCTCAAACCATCCGTGATAAATCCTATAAGTTGTCCGAACTCGCTATCGTCGAGAAAAGCCAGACCCCTCAACAGATAGCGAAAGTAAACCAGCAATACAGGCTCTGCCTGCAATATGAATATATCGGAGCCTCCTCACAAGGCGAGAAGATACAGAAAAGGGAACTTAGAGAGTTTAACAAGATCCTGCCTATGGGATATACGGCTAAAGCGGAAAAGAACTATTGGTCATGGGATCAGAAAGATAATAAACAATATGCGTTATTATTCTTGATCATCGTTATTATTTTCTTTACGACCAGTATCTTGTTTAATTCCTTGAAACAACCGCTGGCGGTCATTTTTGTCATACCGATCTCTTATATCGGGGTATTCCTGACCTTCTATTGGTTCAAACTGAACTTCGACCAAGGTGGATTCGCCTCCTTCGTTTTATTATGCGGTATCACGGTAAACGCCAGTATCTATATCTTAAACGAATATAACCAAATTCGGGAACGGATACCCGCTATTTCCCCAATCCGTGCTTATCTAAAGGCATGGAACGCCAAGATCACACCGATTTTCCTAACCGTTATATCGACCATACTCGGATTTATCCCGTTCATGCTAGGCACCGATAAAGAAGCCTTTTGGTTCCCGCTCGCCGCCGGAACGATAGGCGGCCTTATCATGTCTATCCTAGGCATCTTCTTTTATTTACCGATATTTACGCTGAAAAAAGAACGGCATTAAACAGGAATACGTATCTTTAACGGATAAATCGTTAATCAAATTCATTAAACTTATGAGACACATAAATTATTTAGTATTGCTTCTGGTAGCTTGCAGCGTAGGTGCTTGCAGTTCCCCGAAAAATGATACGAAAGATGCTTATCCGATGTTCTGGACTTGGTTGGATTACCAGCCCGGAATGAATTTCGACTCCATCTGTACGATCATGAATGAGGCGGGGATAGACGGTGACATGCTAAACGCCCCTACTCCGGATGATTATCGGGCCGCTATTCCCATCGCCCAGAAACATGGGATAGAGGTCTACGCTTGGTTATGGACGATGAATCCGGAACATGACCGAGACGCTATCTTAAAAGAACATCCCGAATGGTTCAGCGTAAACCGCAATGGACAAAGCTTGGCCGATACGACCGCTTACGTGGATTACTACAAATTTATGTGCCCCGCCTTACCCGAGGTACGGGAGTTTATCAAGAAGAAAATAGAGGCTTACTGCGAGGTAGAGGGTTTGAACGGTATCGCTATCGATTACAACCGTTTCGTGGATGTTATCCTGCCGACTACCCTTTGGCCGAAATACGGTATCGTGCAAGACCAAGAATATCCGCAATGGGATTTTGGTTATCACCCGGCCATGATCGAGAAGTTCAAGGCCGCTTACGGATATGATCCAAGAGAACAAGAAGATCCCTCGCAAGACGAGAAATGGCTCCAATTCCGTTGTGACCAGATTACCGAGGTCGCTAATATGATCGCCGACGTGGTTCACTCTTACGGCAAGAAAATGGCAGCCTCTCCTTTCCCTACGCCCAAGATGGCATCCAAAATGGTTCGTCAAGACTGGGGGAAATGGAATCTGGACATTGTCTTCCCCATGGTATACCATAACTTCTACACGGAAGATATTAGTTTTATCTCAGACTGTATGATAGAGGATGTCCGGGATAAGAACCCGAAAACCACGCTTTACTGCGGACTGATGGTAGCCGACGATATAGAGAATGCCATGGATGCCGCACTGAATCATGGGGCGGAAGGAATCTCTATCTTTACCGTATCCGCTTTGCGCACTCCGGAAAGCCGTGCGATGTTCAAGGCTTATGCAGATAGTGTTCGTGCGGTTCGTGCCGAGAACAATGGGGTGAATCCGGCTTTATCCAAGAGCACCAAAGTAACGAATCCTTTCGAGAGCATGGATATCTTGAATAGGATAAACGCAAAGATCAAAGAGCTCGCCAACGTGCCTATTCCGAATATCGCCGATTATAAATTGGTGAACGAAAAAGGTGCCACGAAATACTACGAGGTCAAAGAGCTGAACACAGGAAAGACATTCTGCGTAGACTTTTACTTCTACGGAGGTATTCTTTCCGGATGGAATGTTACGGTTAAATAAGTACTTGATAATAGCTATTTTTACGCGGCCTACCTCGTAAATTCATGAGGCAGGCCGCATGCGTAAACACCCCTATTCCAGAACGCCGAAACAAACAATCACCTTTAACGAGGAGACACCTCGCCTCATTGAAGGGAACTTGCCCTTATTACCGTCCGAACAAGAAAGTACGCTATGCCGCGGGATTCGTAAGCCTATTGGAGAGCTTGCCACACAAACAGATGCTCTCCGTTATCCCGGGACTCATGAGGCACTTCAGCCGGCGCACTTACTACCGTGTCCGCAAGGGAGAAAGGCCGCTCTCACCCTCCGAGCAACAGGTCGTATTGAATGCGCTTAAACGCTGTGGGGTGAAGGAACCAAAAGACTTCGACGCTTATTTCGAGGAGTACGACTGGTAAACCAAGGAAGAGAGGCTTGTGCCACTACCCATGTTACGGATGTGCCAATAGCATGGCACATCATTGGCACCACAAAGTACTATTAATAAAGCAATTAGAATGATATCACGGAGTCACCTCCCAGCATTTCCATCCTTTGTTGGCACAGATATATACAATGTAGGAACGGACATGATAGTGTGGGAACTTCTCCTTGGTATCCTTGGCGTAGGCGAGTACTTGCGCCACGTCCTCGGGACGGGGATCGCTGAGCGCCAGCATGCGCTCCGCTTCTTTCGCTTTGAAATACTTGAATTCCGCCAACCGGTCGTCCTTGTAATAGTCCGTGCCGGGGATACCGGTCATCTCGAAATCGGAACGTCCCGCCGAATTGTTCTGCTCGATGGCGAACGTATAGCAGCTGCTCAGGTAACGGGAACAAAGCTCGAAGAAGGAGCAACGGATGAAATTCTCGTTGATCTTGTCGAACACCTGCGCAGGGAACTGACCGAGGTATTGCTCGAAGTAGTTTTGCACCAGCGGCTCAAAACGACGCTCCTCGGTGAAACGCTCGTAAGTGGGGACATAGCGTTGGGCATTTCCCTCGATATGATTCATCTCGTTGTAATAGTCCATGTAGATGCTGCGCATCGTGAGGTTGGGCAGCACCATGCGGTAATTACTCCGCAGCGTGGTCATGCCCAGATAAAAGAGGCTGACCGGATAGATGCTCTTGTCGAAGAATTTCCTCTTGTTGAACTTGCTGGACAGGTCGGAAACGTTATAGGACAACTCATCATCGATCACCAAGGCGTCCTGCATCTCCTTGGCGTTCTCAAGGGAAAGAGTCAGATGACGGATCCAACCGATATCCGTACGCAGGTTCTCATCCACCAGCTCACTAGGGATTCCACCTTTACGAACGGCGAATTTCTTGAAGAAATAGGTCAGGATCGTGGAATTGAACAAGGGTTCGGCCTCCGGCAAGAAGCGATAACCATCGTAATTATTCACGATCAATTGCCAAACATCATCGAACCGATCCTGCCCCTCCGTATAGGTATCCAGCACGTAACGCAAGTAGACCTCCGCTTCCTTATACGTGAAGCCCAGCATACTCAGGAATTCCGGTTCCAAGGTCAGGATCTCCGCTATATTATATCCGCTTGTCAAGTCATCCATCGTAACGGGAAGAACCCCCGTGCAGAAACAGGTACGGATCGCCAATACCCGCCTTGATCACCTTGAAGAAGGTGCGCAGGAAACTGTCCTTCGTGGTTACCTGCTCATAGAGCGGATCCTTGTAGGCCGTCAATAGCTGATTGGTGAAATTATCGTACTCATCGATCAGCACATACACTTTTGGCAATCCATGCTCGCGGGCGTACCCCAAAGCTTCCTCAAGCATCTTGGAAGCATCACCACGGCTAGAGAACCGGAAGTCCTTAAAACAAGTCCCGGTTATGCGTCACCATGATCTCCACCGCAGAACAATTCAGGTCATTGAAATTCCGTTCCAACCCCTCCATGTCATCAGCCATCACCATCTTGGAGAAATCATAGCGCACGACCATATACCGATTATGTTCCTCCGTCGGGTGCTCACCGATCCAAGTCCTGCCGAACAGCTCCTCGAACCGATCGGCCTTGGTGCGGTCATAGTAACACGCCAAGGTAGAGATAAGCAAACTCTTGCCGAAACGCCGGGGACGGAGAAAACAGGAGCGTTATAATCTTCCAAGCTCGGGATGAAATCGGTCTTATCCACATAATAATAACCACGTTCCCGTAAATCTACGAAATCCGCTACCGCATAAGGAATCGTTATCCGTGCCATAAGCTTTCTTTTTTCAGATTAGTCGCACAAAGATAAAAATAAAAAGTGAGATAAAGTTATATCCTTCACGAGGCAGGCTAGGCGAAACTATAATTCTGAATATTCACTTCTAGTTGAATCTAGGACCTAAAATATTCTATTTTTTTCTTGCACGCTTAATTTTTTTTGATAACTTGCGCACATACTAGAACGTAGATAACGTTTATCATTCTGCTTACAGGTCGCTTTTCGTATAGCTATATTGCAATATAGCAAACGAAAATGAAAAAAACCGGTATAATCACTTATCCGGTCCCTCTCAATTAATTCATCAGTTACATGACTATCCAATAAATTTGTTTAACTTAAAATTCAACTATATGCAAAAACTAAAAACAAAAATAACAGGACTTGCATTTTTCTTAGTCATAGTATGTATAAGCTGTGATAAAGATGATAGGCTGGTCGGCTTTGTAAGCATGATTGCGCTCGAAAATAATAATATCTGTCTTGTAGCAATTCATGAAGGTCCGAAGCTTGGTGTAACCGGCTTGAATTTCTCGAATGCCATACAACTGTATATCCCCGATAATCGTACAGTTAAGCTTGCCTATACAATAAAATTCAATTGTAGAGCTTATGATCCAGCCATAGATGGTGTGATATTGGATGCTTTTACCATACCTCACCCTTCGGAATCTTATGACCCACGGGACCCAAACTCTGAATATCTTTCGAACAAAGTCCCTATGTATATTGCTGAAAATGTTGAAATAATTAAATACGAACTGGAATGAAAACAAATAATTTGATATATCTTTTAGTGATTGTGCTTTTGTCTTCAATACATTGCGATGTTAATGCGCAATATTATTGGTCACAAAATAGGAAAATCGCTTTAACCCCAGACTCATCACACCTTGTGTTGAATATAGAAGCCGATTTAATCCGAACTCCAATGCTAAGCTCGGATTATAAGGGATTTAATGAAATATCGCCGAACATCATTGTAAAAGAAAATAAATCCAATATCTTTTCTGAAAATGATTTTAAAGCATACGAGTCGGATCCTTTAGTGAAAAGAGCTTCTCCTGCTTATTTAGTAAATGGAACAGATACATTGTATGTAACTAATCATATACTGCTTAAGCCTAAAAATGGCGTAAGTATTGATTCTATATTAGCAGGTATGAATGAGATAGTAGAAGTTGTTGATCAAACTAAATATGGGGTTTACACATTATCCGTGAATCAAGGGTTTGATGTTTTAACTTATGCCAATATAATATATGAGAATGGTTTGGTCGATTTTTGTCATCCTGACTTTATAATGAGAATAACTCAATTTCTGAATGACCCTCTTTATAGCGAACAATATTATTTAAATAATACGGGACAATTAGGTGGGACATGGAATATCGATATTAATGCTCCTGAAGCCTGGAGTATGACAAAAGGTAGTTCTTCGATAAAAGTGGCTGTTATCGATCAAGGTGTGGCAGGGCATGAGGATCTGGGTGATAGACTTTTGCCGGGTTTTACGCCGGGTTTAGCCAATGGGAATGGAGCACCAGTCTCAAATAATCCACATGGAGAATGCTGCGCTGGTATTATTGGAGCTTCTCATAACAATTTAGGTATAGCAGGGATTGCCCCTCTAGTGAAAATAGTCCCTGTTAATATATTTTATAGTCAATCTAGTTCTAATATTGCAGCTGCGATAAATTATGCGTGGGATGATGCTGAAGCAGATGTTATTAGTAACTCTTGGGGTGGTTCTGTAGCTGATGCAATTACCTCAGCCATAAATAATGCTAGAACGAATGGACGCGGTGGACTGGGATGTGTAGTTGTTTTTGCAGCAGGAAATTCTGGTTCCTCTGTTTCGTTTCCCGCAACTGTTAATGGGGTTATCGCAGTTGGCGCAGTTGATAAAAATGGTGCTTTGTGTTCTTATAGTGCAAGAGGTTCAGAAATTAATCTGGTTGCACCTTCTGGTGCCTTGGATTATACAGGGGATATTCGCACATTGGATTTAATGGGGAGTGCCGGGCTTTACCCCGGAAATTATCTCTCTACTTTTGGAGGAACCTCAGCGAGTTGCCCTCAAGTTTCAGGCGTTGCAGCACTCCTACTATCTATTAATCCAAAATTGACAGAAGCTGAAGTTCGAAATATACTTGGACACTCTGCCAGAAAAATTGGATTTTATTCTTACTCAACAGTTTCAGGACATCCATTTGGAACTTGGAATGCCAATATGGGATATGGTTTGCTTGATGCAGAGGCGGCTGTCCGAGAAGTATATCCCCAAATATCCGGCGATAATTTAGTGCCATGTACCGGAAATAAAACCTACACGTTAAATCGTAATTATAAGGGGAATTGGACATTAGGAACCAGTGGCCTACAAATTGTAAGTGGAGGACAGAATAGTAATTCAATCACGGTTCGGGCTATCTCTAATCCGGGAGGAACAATGAGTGGTACGATTTATGCGAATGTGGTACTTCCTAATGGCTCTTCAGTTTCTGTAGCGAAAACTGTTTCTATCGGTGCCCCATCCATAACTTCCGTGTCCGGTCCGGATCAAGTAGGGGCTGGTGGTAGTGCATCTTTTACGGCTAGCCCTATATTTATGGAAGACGAAGGGAATTATCAATGGATGGTCAGTCCAAACACGGCTAGCATGTCTGCCTATCGGTATTCAAACAGTGTTACCTTCTCCGCACCAGGAACTTATATTGTGGGCTGTCGTTCAACCAGCACTTGTGGAACACCCGGGTCTTATGTGATAAAAACAGTATCTGTTACGGGATATTATTATTCTGTTTCAACTTCCTCATCCACTCATATTGTTAATATTTCAAAAGAAACTCAAATCCAAGATCAATTCAGTGTTATGTTAGAGACTAGGCCAACCTATACTCTATATAACCAATCAACCGGAGCATTAGTAAGGGAGGGGACATTCTTGAGAGAAGGAGATCTCTTAGATTTTAATACATTACCTTCGGGCATCTATGTATTAAGACTCCAAATAGGCAATGATACTTATGAAACACATAAGATTGTTTTTAAATAATGGATGTGTTAAGCTGGATTTAGAGGCTGTTAAACACAGACAATACTATTTCAGCATAGATTTTCGCATTTAAGCTTTGTTCTTTCAGACATAATCCATACCTTTGCCGAAATTTTGAAGAGAGAGCAGATGACAAACAAGACACATAAGGATAATCCGAAGTTCTATTCCGGTTATATGTCGGAGGTTGAGGCTCTTTTCTCTATTTTACGGGATTATAATTTGGTTATATAAGATGCGTTGGTTACTTTTACTAACGCATTTTTTTTGTGTCCAGCGGTCCGGTGATATAATATAAAGGTATAATATTCTAAAATCATTATAATAAACAAAACAACCCAAATTACTATGTCGAAAAGTGATATCAAAAAGGTGATTGTTCTGGGCTCGGGTGCCCTGAAGATCGGACAGGCCGGGGAGTTTGACTACTCTGGCTCGCAAGCGTTAAAGGCTCTGAAAGAAGAAGGGATCAGTACCGTATTGCTAAATCCGAATATCGCGACTATCCAAACATCCGAGGGAGTAGCCGATAAGGTATATTTCTTGCCTATCACTCCTTACTTCGTTGAGGAAGTTATCAAAAAAGAACAACCGGACGGAATCCTATTGGCGTTTGGCGGCCAGACCGCTTTGAACTGCGGTACTCAACTTTACACCAGCGGCACGTTGGCTAAATATGGCGTGAAAGTATTGGGTACATCCGTTGAGGCTATCATGTACACCGAGGACCGTGACCTATTTGTTAAGAAACTGAACGAGATAGAAGTGAAGACCCCGATCAGCCAAGCCGTAGAAAGCATGGACGACGCCGTGGCTGCCGCTTACAAGATCGGTTTCCCCGTAATGATCCGTTCCGCTTACGCATTAGGTGGTATGGGCAGTGGTATCTGCAAGGACGAGGCCGAGCTTCGCACCTTGGCGGAAAGCGCTTTCGCTTACTCATCCCAGATCTTGGTCGAGGAATCTTTGAAGGGTTGGAAAGAGATCGAGTTCGAGGTGATCCGCGACAAGAACGACCATTGCTTCACGGTAGTGAGCATGGAGAACGTTGACCCGCTAGGCGTACACACCGGCGAGAGTATCGTAGTGGCTCCGACTTGCTCCTTGACCGAGAAAGAATTAGACCTGTTGAAGGAACTTTCTACCAAGACGATCCGCCACTTAGGTATCGTGGGTGAATGTAATATCCAATACGCTTTCAACTCCGAGACTTGCGATTACCGCGTGATCGAGGTGAACGCTCGTTTGAGCCGTTCTTCCGCCTTGGCATCCAAGGCCAGCGGTTATCCATTGGCTTTCGTCGCCGCTAAGTTGGCGTTGGGCTACGGATTGGACGAGATCGGCGAGATGGGTACCCCGAACTCCGCGTACAAAGCGCCGGAGGTAGATTATATGATCGTGAAGATCCCGCGTTGGGACTTGACGAAGTTCGTGGGTGTCAGCCGCCAGATCGGTTCCAGCATGAAATCCGTCGGCGAGATCATGTCGATCGGTAAGAGCTTCGAGGAGATCATGCAGAAGGGTCTTCGTATGATCGGACAAGGAATGCATGGTTTCGTAGGTAACAACGATATCCACTTCGATAACTTGGACGAGGAGTTGGCGAACCCTACCGACTTGCGTATCTTCGCCGTGGCGCAAGCCTTGGAACAAGGATATAGCGTAGACAAGATCCATGAGTTGTCAAAGATCACACGCTGGTTCTTGGAAGGCTTGAAGAATATCGTGGATTACGCCAACGTATTGAAAGGCTACAACAAGATCGAGGATCTTCCGGAGGATGTATTGAAAGAGGCTAAACGCCTTGGTTTCTCAGACTTCCAGATCGCTCGTTACGTAGAGAGCCCGGAAGGCAATATGGAGAAAGAGAATATCCGCGTATTCCCTTTACTGGTTTCACAATAAATAGGAGCGAACCGGCA
>OHMN01001627.1_pt1 | contig 13382 bp, 9 predicted proteins | sample 1569361 | NCBI WGS metagenome assembly OHMN01 (sample SAMEA3541508, study PRJEB24748) | human gut metagenome | biome: human gut; feature: human-associated habitat; material: faeces | place: China | collected 2012
CTTCCGATCTAAGAGGTTCAGTTATTGGTAGCCGACGAGACGGATCTTGGCTATAAGGTGATCATCAATAACCAGCATTGGGGATTGATCTATTATAATGAGGTATTCCAGCGTCTTGAGAAAGGCGAGCATCTGAAAGGCTATATAAAAGAGGTACGTGAGGATGATAAGATAGATGTGAGCCTAACGCCGCAAGGCTACCAAAAGGTAGAGGGGATCGCCGGCGTCATTCTGGAAGCGATGAAAACACAAGGGGGATACATCCCGGTACACGACAAGAGCGATCCGGACGTGATCTATTCCTTATTCCGCTGTAGCAAGAAAGCTTTCAAACAAGCGATCGGGGCACTCTATAAGCAACATCTTATCACGCTGGAAGATGGCGGGATACGGCTCGTAAACGAGAAGTGACCCATTTATATAAAAAAGTCAATGGAATCCGTTACAGAATCCATTGACTTTTCTTTATAAATCCATTGAGTTAGCGAACGGATTCCATTGACTTTCTAATCCAACTTCAATACGGCCAGGAACGCTTTTTGCGGAACTTCTACCGTACCGATCTGCTTCATTCGTTTCTTTCCCTCTTTCTGTTTTTCCAGCAATTTACGCTTACGGGAGATATCGCCTCCATAACACTTCGCCGTCACGTCTTTACGGACAGCCTTGATCGTCTCACGAGCGATGATCTTTGCGCCTATCGCCGCTTGGATAGCGATATCGAATTGCTGGCGAGGGATCAACTCTTTCAGTTTCTCGCACATACGACGTCCGAAAGTAACGCTATTATCCACGTGCGTCAATGTAGACAAAGCGTCTACCGGCTCACCGTTCAACAGGATATCTAATTTAGCCAACTTACTGGGACGGAAATCATGTAAATGGTAATCGAAAGAAGCGTACCCTTTTGAAATACTCTTCAACTTATCATAAAAGTCGATTACGATCTCGCCCAACGGCAAGTCATAATGAATCTCGACACGATCACCAGAAATATATTCTTGCTTAAGCAGGACGCCACGCTTACCCAGACAGAGTGTCATGATCGGGCCGATATAGGTAGTGTTCGTGATCACGGAAGCACGGATAAACGGCTCGTCGATATGATCAATCAAGGTCGGGTCCGGCAAGCCTCCCGGATTATGTACCTCGATCTCCTCCCCTTTCTTTGTATGCACGATATAAGAAACGTTCGGTACAGTGGTTATCACATCCATATTGAACTCACGATCCAAACGCTCCTGAACAATCTCCATATGCAACAAGCCCAAGAAACCGCAACGGAACCCAAAACCCAGCGCGGCGGAACTCTCCGGCTGGAAAGTCAAGGAAGCGTCGTTCAACTGTAATTTCTCCAATGACGCACGAAGGTTCTCGATTGGATAGACACCGGCGAAGACCATCGGCTTCACCTCCTCAAAACCGGCGATCGCGTCTTTAGCCGGGCGAGACACATGAGTGATCGTATCACCGACACGCACCTCCCGGGACGTCTTGATACCGGAAATGATATATCCTACGTCTCCCGTCCGTATCTCCTCACGGGGGCACATATCTAATTTCAATATACCTACCTCGTCGGCGTCATACTCTTTTCCTGTAGCGATAAACTTCACATGGTCACCTTTACGGATCACGCCGTTTACCACCTTGAAGTAAGCGATAATACCACGGAACGGATTAAAGACGGAGTCAAAAATCAAACACTGCAACGGGGCCTCCGGATCACCTTTCGGAGCCGGGACCTTCTCCACGATCGTATTCAAGATCTCGGTCACTCCCTCGCCTGTCTTTCCGCTCGCTCGTAAGATATCCTCGCGAGGGCAGCCCAACAGTTCCACGATCTGGTCTTCGACCTCCTCCGGCATGGCGCTAGGCAAGTCGATCTTGTTCATCACCGGAATAATCTCTAAGTCATTCTCTATCGCCATATACAGGTTAGAGATGGTTTGCGCCTGAATACCTTGGGCCGCGTCCACGATCAGCAACGCACCCTCGCAGGCGGCGATAGAGCGGGAAACCTCATACGAGAAGTCCACGTGCCCCGGAGTATCGATCAGGTTCAGTATATATTCTTCACCCTTATAATTATACTTCATCTGGATCGCATGGCTCTTGATCGTAATACCACGCTCACGCTCTAAATCCATGTCGTCAAGGACTTGAGCTTGCATGTCTTTACCTTCTACTGTCTTGGTATACTCAAGCAAACGGTCTGCCAAGGTACTTTTCCCATGGTCAATATGAGCAATAATACAGAAATTGCGGATATTCTTCATCTGCTAAATTTATTTTTAGGTACGCGAAGATAGGAAATTTAGCCTAAATACTATACTTTTGGCATACCATTTGTTGTTAATAGTATATGACAATACAAGAAATAAATAAAGCATACAACCGAATTATCGGTTCATTAGACGAAAAGGAGCTAAAGAATGCGTTCGATTTTCTCCAAGGTTTAATAGCGGGAATACGTGAGTACTCATTCCAAGACAGGTTGAACGAGCTACAAGATACTTATAAATATATGTTGCGATACCGGATCGAGGGGGCTAAAGATCCGATGCAAGACCAGATATACAACAACTTGATCGCATCCAGCTATGAGTTCGCGGATATAGTGAAGCACAAGGCCTTATCGGTAGATTCGCCTCTCTCCTATTATAGCCGTAGGCGAATGATGCAAAAGGAGCTTACCAACTATGACCAGCTCCACAAGGTCTTGAGAAACGCCTCTCTGGTGAAGATAGAGACTCCGACCGGAACCATCACGGAGCAGCAGCAAATCGAATCCGCCACGATCCTATTATTCAATAAGATCTGGACCTCGAATCCTCTCAATAAGGAAGAAATAGCCTCCATCAGGAACCTATTGAATGACCAAGAGTTGCCTTTTATCATCGGTAGCCAAATCGTATCGGCATTAATGTTGGGATTGCAAGTCGCTTTCGATAAGGAGAAACTGCTATTATTATTCGATGCGGCCAATATCCAAGAAGACGAGATTCGTTACCGCGCGTTGATCGGGATTCTCCTGACGCTCTATACCTATAGGAAACGTACGGCGCTATATCCGCAGATAGCGGATCGACTAGCGGCTTTATCCGAGGGGTTTCCTAATTTCACGAAAGCGATCCGAACGATTACCCTTCGTTTTATCCTAGCCCGTGAGACAGAGAAGATCACCCGTAAGCTACAAGACGAGATCATTCCGGAGATGATCAAGCTAGGCCCTAAAATCAGTCAAAAGATAAACTTAAAGGATATCAATCCGGAACTTCTCGGAAACGAGATGAATCCGGAGTGGCAGAATATGTTATCGAACAGTTCCTTAGGGAAGAAAATGGAGGAGTTCAGCGAACTGCAACAAGAAGGCGCGGACGTAATGCACTCTACTTTCGTGCACCTAAAGCATTTCCCCTTTTTCCGGGAACTGGGTAACTGGTTCATGCCATTCACGACCGAGCATTCCGCTTTTGGCAATCAGTTGAGCAAGAATCAAACGGAAAAGGACATGCTAGATTCCATGACTCTTGCGGCATTCATGTGTAATTCCGATAAATACTCCTTATATTTCAGTATGATGCAATTGCCGGATCAAGCCCGTCAAATGATGATGGGACAATTTGGCAGCCAAGCCTCCGAGATGATTCAGCAAACGAAGGAGGAATTGATCAGTAAACGGGGAAAACTGGAAATCATATCCGGACAGTACATACAGGACTTGTATCGTTTCTTCAAACTTTATCCGGGACATCTGGATTTTGATGACATATTTACATCTGCGCTAGACTTTCATAACCTGCCAATTTTGCAGCCTTACGTCAGTGATGAGGAAAGTTTGACAACTATAGCGGAGTATTATCTCCGGAAGAATTACTTCCTCGATGCGCTCACGATCTACAATCGCTTATCCGATGCAAATCAAGAAAGTGATATCTTATTCCAGAAAATCGGTTACTGCAAACAAATGAATGGCGATATACAAGGCGCCTTGGAGGCTTATTTACATGCGGATCTTATCAATCCGGACAGTAAATGGGTTATTCGCCGGATCGCCGGTTGTTACCGTACCTTAAAGCAACCGGAAGAAGCGTTGAAATACTATCATCGTTACGAGGCTTTCAATCCGGATGATTTATCGATCCAAATATGTATCGGCCACTGCCATCTTGAACTCAAGAATTATAATGAGGCGCTGAAATATTATTTCAAGGTAGATTATCTGGACAATAAAAGCACGAAGGCTTGGCGTCCGATCGCTTGGTGTTCTTTCTTGACCGGTAAATACGATCAGGCCCGTAATTATTACAAAAAGATCATGGATAATCAACCCAACACCCAAGATTTCTTGAATGCGGGACATACGGAATGGGCATTACAGAATATAAAGGGAGCGCTTGCTTTTTATAAAAAAGCCGTGGAGAAAGAGTCCGGTGATTTCTCGAAGTTCCAAGAGCAGTTCAATCAAGATATCCCCGATCTTCTTGTAGCGGGAATCGAGGAGGCGGAAGTGCCGTTGATGATGGATCAACTCCGGTATTCCTTGAGCGATATATTCTAACTAGTCATCCAACAATTTGAGAAGACAAGAAAAAATATCGTATGAAAGAGATGATACTAAAGACAAAGCGACTCCTATTAAGGGAATTAAAACAAGATGATTTTGATGATATCTGTAAGCTTTTACAAGATCCGATTGTAATGTACGCTTACGAAGGAGCGTTCAGTAAAAAAGAGGTACAAGAATGGCTTGATAAGCAATTAAGGAGGTATCAAAACGATGGCTTTGGCTTATGGGGGATGATAGAGAAAGGCAGCGGAGAGCTTATCGGTCAGTGTGGTCTCACCTATCAAGAATTCAACGGTCAACAGGTTCCAGAGATCGGTTATTTGCTTAGGGCGGAATACTGGCATAAAGGTTATGCTACCGAGGCCGCCATAGCTTGTAAGGAATACGCCTTCAATATCCTTAACTTCGACAAAGTATACTCCATCATACGGGACACAAATATCCCCTCTCAAAAAGTAGCACTAAGAAACGATATGAGGGAAATCGCAAATTTCATAAAACATTATCGCAATATCGATATGCTTCATTTAGTATTCTGCGTGGATAAGTCATAGTTATCAAGCGGAAAGACTGGGATTCGAACCCAGGGAGCGGTTACCCGCTCACCGCATTTCGAGTGCGGCCCGTTCGACCACTCCGGCATCTTTCCTTGTGGTTGACGTGTACAAAAGTACATAAAATATAGTATCGTTATTCTCTTGAAAGGCTAAAATTACTTTATCAAATACAAAAAAGGGCATTCTTCACAGAACGCCCCTCTTTAAAACATATAACTAATACCTCTAAATTACTTGAAATAACGATTATATAAACCTTCAAATCCTTTGCCATGACGTGCCTCGTCTTTGCACATCTCATGTACGGTATCATGGATTGCGTCCAAATTCTGTTGTTTAGCCAATGTAGCGATACGTTTCTTGTCCTCGCATGCGCCAGCCTCAGCTTCCATACGCTTTTTCAAGTTAGTCTTCGTATCCCAAACTACGTCGCCAAGAAGCTCTGCGAACTTAGCAGCGTGCTCAGCCTCTTCCCAAGCGTAACGCTTGAATGCCTCAGCTACCTCAGGATAACCCTCACGGTCTGCTTGACGGCTCATGGCCAAATACATACCAACTTCGGTACATTCTCCCATAAAGTGAGCGTTCAGACCTTCCAAAATCACTGGGTCTACACCTTTAGCAACACCTAGTACATGTTCGTCAACGAACTGCAACGCACCTTCTGTCTCTACTAATTCCTTAAATTTGCTTTTCGGTTGTTTACATTGAGGGCAGAACTCAGGAGCCTCATCACCTTCGTGTACATAACCACATACTGTGCAAATCCATTTCTTTTTCATATATCGCAAAATTTTTATTGGTTGTATGGCACAAAATTAACTAAACTATCCGATACTACCATAATTCATCGATAGATTAATTCTATGTGTTAATCGATAAAAACTATGGAACTTATTTTTGACAGCGATTGTTTACTAAGTAAATATTTATTTATATGGATACATCAAAGATTATTAGTTTATTAGGAGACAAAAGTGATTATTATTTAAATCACGTATGTAAGACTATTGATAAATCGCTGCTTCATCTTCCATCACCCACTTGCGTGGACGATGTGTGGGGCAATTCAGATAGAAACATACAGACTCTCAATAGTCTGCAAACCTTGTTGGGGCACGGAAGATTAGCTAACACCGGATATGTTTCTATCCTCCCGGTAGATCAAGATATCGAGCATACCGCAGGGTCTTCCTTCGCTCCAAACCCCATTTATTTCGATCCGGAGAATATCGTAAAATTAGCGATCGAGGGTGGTTGCAACGCAGTCGCTTCTACGTTCGGCATACTAGGGTCAGTCGCACGAAAATATGCTCATAAGATTCCATTCTTGGTAAAACTAAATCATAATGAGCTTCTTACTTATCCGAATTCTTACAATCAAATCGTATTCGGTACGGTGAAGGAAGCATGGAATATGGGCGCCGTAGCTGTAGGGGCCACGATCTATTTCGGATCAGAGCAAAGCCGACGTCAGCTAGTCGAGATTGCCGACGCATTCGAGTATGCCCATGAACTAGGTATGGCGACCGTATTATGGTGCTATTTACGAAACAGCTCTTTTAAAAAGGATGGCATCGACTATTCCGCGGCAGCCGATTTGACCGGACAGGCTAATCACCTTGGTGTCACGATCAAGGCCGATATCATCAAGCAGAAGCTACCGGAGAACAACGGAGGTTTCACCGCTATCAATTTCGGGAAGATCGATCAAAAGATGTACACAGAGTTAACGACAGAACATCCGATCGACCTCTGCCGTTACCAAGTAGCCAATAATTATATGGGACGTGTCGGGCTTATCAACTCCGGCGGGGAATCTCATGGCGCCTCAGATCTTAAAGACGCTGTCGTCACTGCTGTCATAAACAAACGTGCGGGTGGCATGGGGCTGATTAGCGGAAGAAAGGCGTTCCAACGTCCGATGAAAGACGGCGTGGAGTTACTTCATTCAATTCAAGATATTTATTTGGATAAGGATATTACTATCGCTTAGTTTGTTATTGCGTTGAGAAAAGAAGGCCGTCCATCAAAGCTATATACTTTGGGGACGGCCTTCAAATTTTATTTCTTCAACCACATATCCAACCACTCAAAGAATGTGCGTTGCCATAGAACGCCATTCTGGGGCTTCAATACCCAATGGTTCTCATCCGGATAAATCAGCAACTCGGCCGGTACACCCCGAAGAACCGCGGCGTTAAACGCTGCCATTCCTTGATTAGCCAAGATCCGGTAATCCTTCTCTCCATGGATACAAAGGATAGGCGTATCCCATTTGTCCACGAACTTATGCGGGGAGTTCGCGAATGTACGCTGAGCCGTAGCGTTTTGCTTTTCCCAGTACGCTCCACCCATATCCCAATTGGCGAACCACATCTCTTCCGTTTCCAGATACTGCATTTCCATATTAAAGATACCATCGTGGGCGATAAACGCCTTGAAACGTTTATCATGATGACCTGCCAACCAATATACGGAGAATCCACCGAAGCTGGCGCCTACACACCCCAAGCGATCCTTATTTACATACGGTTCCTTGGCTACCTCGTCAATAGCGGTGAAATAGTCTTTCATGCATTGTCCGCCATAATCGCCACTGACAGCCTCATTCCATTCCAAGCCAAATCCGGGAAGCCCCCGACGGTTCGGTGCCACGATAATATAATCATTAGCCGCCATGATCTGGAAATTCCAGCGGTAAGACCAGAACTGGCTAACAGGGCTTTGCGGGCCACCCTCACAGAACAACAAGGTAGGATACTTCTTATTCGGATCGAACTGAGGCGGATAGATAACCCACGTTAGCATCTGCTTGCCATCTGTCGTCTTCATCCAACGCTCCTCCACCTTACCCATCGTAAGCTGGTCGTAAATATGCTTGTTCTCGAACGTAAGTTGAGTTACCGTATGATCCCCTGTCAAATCGATCGAATAGATCTCGTCTCCCATGCTCATGGAATGACGTTGAGCGATCAGCTTATCGCCCAGAAGAGCGACAGAGGCGTAATCGTACATACCTTCGGTCAGCGGGGTAATCTTATTGCCATTCGCCAAGTCTATCTGATAAACCTGCGACTCGCCATGCCAAACGCCCGTGAAATAGATACGCTCGCAATCAGCGCTCCAGCAATAAGAGTCCACGTTGGAGTCAAAATCCTTGCTTACGAATGTTTTCTCACCCGTCTCCAGATTCATTACCATCAAGCGATTTTGATCCGCCTCGTAACCATCCCGTTCCATACTTAACCAAGCGATGCTCTTTCCGTCCGGAGAATAGGTGGGATTCGTATCATATCCCTTGTTCTCTTCCGTTATATTGGTCGTTTGCTTCGTATTCAGATCATATACATAAATATCCGAATTCGTGGAGATCGCATATTCTTTACCCGTCTTTTTGCGGCTGGTATAGGCAATCTTGTCCGAGGTAGTGTTCCAAGCCAATTGCTCGATACCGCCAAACGGCTTCATCGGGCTCTCAAACAACTCGCCCTCCATCACATCCACAGGATTGCTGATCGATTCGCCATCGAAATCGGCGACAAAAGGATGCGGAACGGTAGTCACCCACTCATCCCAATGCTTGTACATTAAATCCGTAATGATAACACCTGTCGCCTTATCCAAATCCGGATATTTATCAGCGGTACTGTTCACGGTTTTCACTTGCGAGATAAACAAGACCTTTTTCTCATCGGGAGAGAAAGCGAAACCCTCGATATCCTTATCATAATCGGAAAGTCGCTTACGGTCCGTCCCATCCGGATTCATTTCCCAAAGCTGGCTGCTACCGCTCTCGTTACATAAGAAAGCGATCTTGGTTCCTCCTTTGATCCATACGGCCTCGTTCTCAGCGAATCCGGTTTTCGTGATTTGCTTATTATCCGATCCGTCCGCGTTCATCACGAAGACCTCACGGTTGCTCTTGTTTTCCGGTACACTATAGTACGCCACCGTATACACCACTCTTTTCCCGTCCGGAGATACGTTCATACCGCCGATACGTCCCATGGCCCACAAAGCCTCCGGGGTCATGCGGCCGTCTTTGATCCGGATGTCCGACTTCCCGATAAGGTTCTTATCGCCGGTCTCCTTCACGTTCACATCCGTAGCCGGATTGCAAGCACCTAACAGTAGGGATGTTGCCATAATCATTGTTCCGATAGATTTATTCATGCCGTTATAATATATTACAATTTGAGTGCGAAAGTACTAAATATAATTTATATCTTCGCGTTACTAATTATAAGAACTGAACAGTATGAATAAGATTTGGTTATTTGGAGCCGCTGTATGTATGGTATTAGCACTCGGCTCATGTAAACCTAAACAGAGCGCGTACAAGGCTGCTTACGAACAGGCCAAAGAAAAAGAGTCGACAGCTCCTGTTGAGGTTGTAGAACAAGAGGAAGAAGTTGTTGAGGTCGCTCCTGTCTCAAAACCCAGAACCTCTACGGCTACCACTCGTACGGAAAAAATCAACGCCGCTCAAGGTGAGGACGCCAGCCGTCTGAAACGTTATAGCGTCGTTGTCGGTAGTTTCAAGAACAAGACAAACGCTTACGCATTAAAAGAACGTATGCAGAATGATGGTTACAACGCAGTGTTGGGCGAGAACGAGCAAGGGATGTTGCGTGTGATCGTCGCTAGCTTCGACAATAAAGCGGACGCCGCCGATAGCCGTGACGCCATCAAGGCGAAATACGCTCCTAACTTCCAAGATGCTTGGTTATTGGAGAGAGCTTATTAATTGTAAGCTATCAGAAAAGATAAAAGCGGAAGGTCTCGTTAGCCTGTAAGAAGAATCTTGCAGGTTATCGAGACCATTCTATTTGAAGGAAACATAAGGACATAAAAATAGCCCGACTTCAACAGCCGAGCCACTTTTCACCAATCTAATCTAACTTAACCTAAAACAAAAACCATCTTTTTCTTTTTGCCTTTCTCTTCTTATATCCTAACAACCTTTTTACCTTAAAAACGTAATACCTATTCGAAATTGTATAAACTCAAAACATCTAAACACATATGATATAAACGAATTACTCTTCATAAACCGGCCACGCACCTTCTTTCGTACAAACGAAAGCCGCTGTCTTTACAGCGAAATGATGGGCCTCGCTTAAGGACTTCCCCTTTAAGAGCGAAATGATTAGAGCCCCCGAAAAAGCATCCCCCGCCCCGACCGTATCCGCCACCGTGACCTCCGGCGTGGGCAACGTAGAGATCTCCTCTCTCGTATAAATCGTACTATGGGAGCTCCCCGCAGTCAAGACAAACATCCGAAGGCCGTATTTCTCAATAAACCATAAAGCCACTTCCCTCTCAGTTCCATTCAAGCCGAATAAGTCCCGAAGAACGTTAAACTCCTCATCATTCACCTTCAACACATTCGCTAAGTACAAAGACTCCTCGATCAACTCCTTATCATAGTATCGCTGGCGAAGATTGATATCCAGCAAACGATAAGCGTCTTTCGGCGCAAACGACGAGATCGCTTGTATCGTCTCCCGGGACTGACGGGAACGCTGGGCTAATGTACCGAAACAAATAGCGTCCGCTTTCTCCGCCAAATCAATCGCATCGGATGTAGGCGATATATGATCCCAAGCCACTCGCTCATGAATCGTATAAGTAGGGATACCTTCTCGTAACTCTACCTGAACGGTTCCCGTCGGGTAAGGCACTTTCTCGATCAAATGCTGGATATGATTCTTATCCAACTCATCAACGATCTCTTTACCCAACTCATCATCTCCGACAGCGCTGATAGCATATCCCTCAGCACCTAGGCAAGACGCATGATAGACAAAATTAATCGGGGCCCCCCCAGCCTTTTTCCCGGAAGGAAGCATATCCCATAATAATTCTCCAATCCCAACGACAATTGGTTTACGTCTTGATTCAGTCACCTGTTCCATGGTCTTTCTATTAAAAACAACTTTCGTACTTATCGACACCGCAAAAGTATATCATCGTTATAAATACAACGATAACTATAGCTACAAGATAAATCACACAAGTTACATAAAAGATTTATTTTCAAGGGACAATAACAGACGTTACCCGTATGTAACATCTGTACAAGCAGCATCCTTACAAAGACTCTATAAACTCGGTTGGCGTTATATTATAAACCGCTTTAAAGCATTTGGAGAAATAGGCCGGCGAGCCGAATCCCGTGGCATAAGCAACCTCGCTAATCGTTCCGGATCGCTGCTTCAATAGGGCGGATGCCTTTTTCAAACGATAGTTACGCAAAAAGTCCGTAGGGGTAATCCCGGACAACTCCTTCACCTTTCGATATAAATGCACACGAGACAGGCCCAGTTTCTCACTGCCTTTCTCTATACTGAAATCGGGATCGCTATAATTCTCCTCTATCAAAGCGATAAACTTACGCATAAACAAATCATCCAGACTCTCTACCTTCCCTTTTGTCTCGATGGAAAGTCCCGCAGGCGATTGAGACTCTTTCAAGAAAACCTCTCGCAAACGATTACGTTCTTCCAACAATTTAATGATACGTAATTTCACGATCTCGATATTGAACGGTTTCTGGATATATTCATCCGCTCCCCCCTCAAATCCATACAAGCGTTGACTGTCATCCGAAAGAGCCGTAAGCAAGATTACCGGGATATGACTGAGGGCCATATCCGACTTAACCCGGCGGCAAAGCTCGAAGCCATTCATCTCCGGCATCATCACGTCACTGACGACCAGTGATACATTTTCCTTCAATAGAATATCCAAGGCCTTGGCACCATTCTCCGCTACAAGTACATTAAAATTCCCGGACAACTCATGCTGTAAATAAGCGCGAATATCCCAATCATCCTCAACGATCAAGATCATATAATCATATTTCTTATTCAACGTTTCTTGAACTTGGGATATATCCAAATGCGCTACACCAGAGGACGATTCTGTCGCATTCGACAGAAAGACACAAGATTCATCAAAATGAGATTTACCTTTCGGGATCTGAACGGTAAACACTGTCCGTTCGCCTTGCTCGCTTTCCACGTGGATCGAGCCTTTATGCATAAGGACAAATTCCCGTGTCAGATGCAGTCCGATACCCGTTCCCGGAGCATAGCTTTGCCCGCTTGTAAAAAAGCGCTCGAATACGGAGGCTAGGTTTTCCGGGGGAATACCCTCTCCATTATCTTCCACCGATAAGACAACCTCCGTCTCCTCCTCCCGCAAACGAATCGTAATCTTCCCCTGCTCCGGGGTAAACTTAAAAGCGTTCGAAAGCAAGTTCGTTAATATCTTCTCCATTTTGTCCGTATCCACCCAAACAAAAAGAGAATCCATTTCATGCAGGAAGGTATAATCAATTCGCTTACTCTGGGCCAGAGTATTAAAATAAGATTTCACCTCTTGGATTAAAAAGACCAAATCCATCTTAGTAACCCGCAATCCCATCTTATTATTCTCTATCTTCCGGAAATCCAGCAATTGGTCGATCACACGTTTCAAGCGTTCCGCATTCTTCTTAACGATGCGGATATCATCCGCGAAAGCGCCTGCCGGGGCATCTTGCGCCATCTTGTTCAGAGGCCCTAGAATCAAGGTTAAAGGAGTCTTTATCTCGTGAGATACATTCGTAAAGAACTGCAATTTCTGTGTCGTGACTTGCTCGATACGCTGGTTCGCTACCGAGAGTTCCTCTTTCTGTTGTTGTACCAAACGATTTCTCTCATTCAACAAATGATTCTTCTGGCGCACTTTACGATTAATATAAACCGTGTAAATAGCGGAACCACCCAACAAAAGCGCCAATATCAAGATAATAATCAAGGAACTATAAAGAAAGTTATATTTCGAGAGCAATTGCGACAAATTCGCACGCTGTTTCTCGATCTGGCGTTGATATTCTACCAACCGGTCTGATTGTAAATAAAGGGTACCGGCGTTGGTCTTATCGATCATAGCGGTGCTTAACGCATACTTTTTCGTATAAGCTTGTCCGCTTAAGATCTGCCATGCTACCTTAATAGCCACCCCACCACCTGTCGGATAATAAAAAGAGGCATCCAACTTACCCTGCGCAACCGCCTCCACGCCTAAGCCTCCTCCCAAGAGTCCATCCACGCCTATAAATTCCACGTGCCCCACCAGCGACGAATCTCGCTCCTCAATCGCCTCACGGGCCCCTAAGGCCATCATATCATTATGAGCGAAAACGTGCGGTACAACAGGGGAATCGTCTACATTGACGGAAGAGGAGCATATGGACTGCA
>OHMN01001630.1_pt1 | contig 13330 bp, 11 predicted proteins | sample 1569361 | NCBI WGS metagenome assembly OHMN01 (sample SAMEA3541508, study PRJEB24748) | human gut metagenome | biome: human gut; feature: human-associated habitat; material: faeces | place: China | collected 2012
CAAATTTGCTATTACTCACCATCTGAAGAGGTGGGAGTCTTCTCGACTGAGATAAAAAGAAAGAAGGAATGTATGTGACAGACCAGGATTATATGAAACGTGCAATAGAACTTGCAAAAAAAGGAGAAGGATGGACGAATCCAAATCCGATGGTCGGAGCGGTCATCGTAAAGGATGGACGTATTATCGGCGAAGGCTATCATGCCAGATGCGGAGAGCTGCATGCGGAACGAAATGCAATTGCTTCTCTTACTGAATCAGCCGAAGGGGCAACGCTGTACGTTACATTGGAACCATGTTGTCATTATGGAAAGACGCCGCCGTGTACGGAAGCAATTTTAGAGCAGAAGATAAAAAAAGTAGTGATTGGATCCAGAGACCCAAATCCGAAAGTGGCAGGAAAGGGAGCAAAGATACTAAGAGATGCCGGTGTAACGGTTGTGGAAGATTTTATGAGAGACAAATGTGATGAATTAAATCCAATATTTTTTCATTACATAACGACCAAAACACCATATGTAGTTATGAAGTATGCAATGACGCTGGATGGGAAAATTGCAACAAAGACAGGAGCTTCAAAATGGATCACCCAAGAAGCCGCACGCAGAGAAGTACAGTATATGCGTCATCGGTATATGGGTATCATGGTCGGGATAGGAACGGTACTTGCGGATGATCCAATGCTGAATGTCCGGGTAGAGGGGCTTAAAAGTCCGGTCAGGATTATCTGTGACAGTAAGTTAAGAATTCCGCCAGATAGCCAGATTGTAAAAAGTGCGAGAGAGTACCGGACAATTGTAGCCTATGCAGATCCGGAAAATGTAGAGAAGAAAAAAGAAATTTTGCAGACAATGGGAGTGGAAACCGTATTTTGTCCGGATATGAAAAAACATGTTAATCTGAAGCATTTGATGGAGCATCTGGGAAAAGAAAATATCGACAGCATTTTACTGGAAGGTGGAGGAACTTTAAATGACAGTGCATTACGGGCCGGAGTTGTCCAGGAGGTGCAGGCATTTATTGCACCAAAAATCTTTGGCGGAACAGGAAGCCGGACTCCGGTGGATGGAATTGGGATAGAGCTTCCGTCTCAGGCAGCGGTACTAAAGTTCAAAGATATCTGCCAGATTGGAGAAGACCTAAAAATTACCTGTCAGGTCTTAAGAAAAGAACAGGAGGAATTATGTTTACAGGAATTGTAGAAGAAGTGGGAAAAGTCCGTTATATTCAGTTGAATGGGAATTCAGGAGTATTGGCGGTGAAGGCAGCAAAAGTATTGGAAGGTACGAAAATCGGAGACAGTATTGCGGTAAATGGAGTATGTCTGACAGTTACTTCCCTGCAACCTGACGGATTTACGGCAGATGTCATGGCAGAGACGATCAGAAGGAGCAGTCTTGGAAATTGTAAGATCGGAAGTCATGTAAATCTTGAACGGGCAATGGCAGCAGATGGAAGATTCGGAGGTCATATTGTGAGCGGTCACATTGACGGAACAGGAGTTATTAGGTCAATGATCCAAGAAGAAAATGCAGTCTGGGTATCCATTAAAACTTCACAGCGGATATTGGATCTGATCGTGGAAAAGGGGTCGGTCTGCATCGATGGAATCAGTCTGACGGTTGCGAAGGTAGACGATGAAGGGTTTCAGGTGTCAGTCATTCCACATACAGGGGAAGAGACGATACTCCTGAAAAAAGCATCCGGAAATCTTGTGAATCTGGAAAATGACATCATCGGGAAATATGTAGAAAAATTAATGGGGATTGGAAAAAAAGAAGAGTCCAAATTGGAACATGAGAAAAAGACAGGAATTACAATGGAGTTTCTGGAAGAATTTGGATTTTAAATATACAGCAACAGGAAAGGAATAATGGAGGAAGAACAGATGGAACAAAAGTATCAATATAATACAGTAGAAGAGGCGATTCGGGATTTACAAGATGGAAAGATCATCCTTGTTACAGATGACCCGGACAGAGAAAATGAAGGAGACATGATCTGTGCTGCTCAGTTTGCGACCCAGGAAAATATTAATTTTATGGCAACGCATGCAAAGGGGCTGATCTGTACTCCGATGAGTGCAGAACTGGCAGCAAAGCTTAATTTTCCACAGATGGTTTCAGAGAATACCGATAATCATGAAACAGCATTTACGGTATCAATTGATCATGTAGATACAACAACCGGTATATCAGCAGCAGAACGTGCATATACGATGATGAAATGTGTGGATGACACATCAAGACCAGAAGACTTTAGAAGACCGGGCCATGTGTTCCCGCTGGTGGCAAAAAAGGGCGGAGTACTTGTGCGTAACGGTCACACAGAGGCAACGACAGATCTTGTAAGACTGGCGGGACTGAAAGAATGTGGTGTATGTTGTGAGATCATGAAAGAAGACGGAACGATGATGCGTACATCAGAACTCTGGGAGCTGGCTCGTAAGTATCATCTTACATTTATTACGATTAAGGATCTGCAGGATTATTTGAGAATTCACGAAAAACATGTAACAGAAGAAGCAGTGGCAGATCTTCCAACACAGTATGGAGAATTTAAGATTCATGGATATGTGAATGACATTACAGGAGAGCATCATCTTGCTTTGGTAAAAGGAGAAATCGGGGAGGGAGAAAATGTACTTTGCAGAGTCCATTCAGAATGCCTGACCGGAGATGCTTTTGGTTCTCTTCGCTGTGACTGTGGATTACAGCTCCAGACGGCAATGCGCCAGGTGGAGGAAGAGGGAAGAGGAATCATTCTCTATATGAGACAGGAAGGAAGAGGAATCGGACTGATCAATAAGATCAAAGCATATGAACTTCAGGAACGTGGATATGATACAGTCGAGGCGAATGTTCAACTGGGATTTGCACCAGATCTCAGAGAGTACTGGGTCGGAGCTCAGATTTTATCAGACCTGGGCGTGAAATCCTTAAGACTTCTTACCAATAACCCGGATAAAGTCTATGGGCTTCAGGATTTCGGACTGGAAATTAAGGAAAGAGTACCATTAGAGATCCAGCCACAAAAATATGATCTGAATTATATGAAAACAAAACAGGAAAAAATGGGACACATTTTCAAAGAAATACAGTTATAAAAAAGAATGCAGGAGGAAGATGAACATGAAACAGATTCAGGTAATTGAAGGAAAAGTAGTAGCACCAGAGGGAATGAAAGTCGGAATCGTAGCGGCCAGATTTAATGAGATTATTGTCAATAAGTTATTAGGCGGAGCTGTTGACGGACTTGTGAGACATGGTGTAGAAGAAGAAAATATTACAGCAGCATGGGTGCCAGGAGCATTTGAAATACCGATCACAGCGCAGAAAATGGCGCAGTCAGGAAAGTACGATGCAGTCATCTGCGTAGGTGCAGTTATTCGTGGGGATACATCCCATTATGATCTGGTGTGTAATGAATCAGCAAAAGGAATTGCACAGATCGAGCTTGCAACAGGAATTCCTGTTTTATTTGGAATCATTACAACCGAAAATATTGAACAGGCCATTGCACGTGCCGGAAGTAAAGCTGGCAATAAAGGTTATGACTGTGCGTTATCAGCAATTGAGATGGTGAATCTGATAAAACAGTTATAAAATTTGACTTTTATTCTTATACAAAGTAAAATAAACTATGTATGTCTTTTTAAGGATATACATAGTTTATTTGTTTATTGGAGAATGAAAATGTTTGAAAAGAATAAAGAAAAGATGAAGGAAAAAATGGAGCCGGATAAAGTGCTTCGTTTTGCGATTGTTGCAGTAATCCTCTTGTTTTTGATCGGTGCGCTGATTATTGGAACAAGAATGATGAATCCGCGAGTGGATGCGACAGAAGGAGTAAAGAAACTGACAGAACTGGAAGATGCCAATGTTCAGAAGATTGATGCCAGGATTCAGGAATTAGAGCAGACAGAAGCAGATGAGGCGACAGCATGGAAAGCAAAGTCTGCAAAAGAAAAAATGGATGGCTGCATTGTGCTTGGCGACAGTACTGCACTTGGCTTCAGACAGAATGACATCTTGAGTAAATCACAGGTGAAGTCAAAGGATGGAGCAACAGTCAGCGATGCGGAAGGTTCCGGATTAAATGAGCTTTTGACGGCCGTAACAGAAGCTGAGACTGCACCACAGAAGCTTATCCTCTGTATCGGAAGAGGAGATGTAGCAGTCAGTGGAGAGACAACGGATGCATTTGCAGCGAATTACAAAAGCTTTGTTGAGCAGGTGAAAGCAGCATTGCCGGATACGAAAGTTTATGTATGCAGTATCCCAGCATACCTGTCACTGACAAGTACAGGTGATGCGACAGGTTCAGCCGATTCAGATACTGATTCAGATTCAGATGCTAAAGATACAACTGACAACTCGGATTCTAAGAGCAGTACAGATTCTAAGAGCAGCACAGATTCTAAGAGCAGCACAGATTCTAAGAGCAGCACAGATTCTAAGAGCAGTACAGATTCTAAGAGCAATAGTGATACATCATCAGATGATAGTAGTTTGTCCAAGATGAGTACCGCGTTGGATGTAACTTCATACAATGAAGCTTTGAAGGCTCTTTGTAAGGAAGAAAAAGTGAAATATGTAGACACAACAGATCTTACGGACGCTTCCTATTATGGGGAGGACGGAAGTACAATGACAAAAGCCTATTATGAGGCTTGTATTAATAAAATTCTGGAGGCAGCGTTTAGAAATTATGTTATTCAATAGTATCGCATTTATATGTGTATTTTTACCAGTTATTTTCATATTGTATTATTTGCTTCCGGGAAAGATAAAAGACATTGCCCTGGTTGCAGGGGGAGCAGTTTTTTTTGCATGGGGAGCCCCGGTCAATCTGGTCGTTCTGGCATTTTTTATATTGTTTAATTATGCTGTAGGAATTCAGATGGAAGGCTACATGCGAAGAAGAAGGAGTACGGAGCAGTTATTTGCCGGAAGCATACTGATCAATATTATAGTATATGTGTTCTTTGCATTTATCGGACAACGCGTGGGCTTTATTTCGGAAGTGCCGGTCGGAATAGGAATCTGCATCTTACAGGTGCTTTCTTATCTGATTGAGATTCACCGGGGAAATGTAAAGGCTCAGAAAAGTATTCTGGATTTTGCTGTTTACATAGCAATGTTTCCGTTGTTCCTGGCAGGACCGGTCGTAAAATATCCGCAGATCCGAAAGGAATTAAAGACTCGCAAATTGTCCTGGGCAAAGGCTGGCGAAGGAATTACTTTATTTGTATGTGGTTTTGCAAAGAAAGTTATCATTGCAGATTACCTGGCAGATTCATTCACCAAGATCATGTCTTTGAAGGCAGGTGAGTTGTCTGTGTTTGGCGCATGGCTGGGATGTGCGATTTTCATGTTCCAGATTTACTTTGCGTTCAGTGGATATTGTGATATGGCAGTGGGACTTTGCAGAATGCTTGGATTTGATGTGAAGAAAAATTTCCGCTATCCATATGTAGCACGCAACATAACAACATTTGTACGCCGTTTTAACAGCTCTGTTTTTGCATGGTTCTGGGATTATATCTGTGAACCACTCTGGGGCGGCTGGCTTGGAACACTTGTATCCGGAATTCTGATGGGACTTTGGTATGCAGGTATGTGGAAGAATGCACCGTGGCAGGTAACGGTCACAGGTGGATTGCTCTGGGGTATCTACCTTGCGTTCTGGCAGATCGTGGAGCGTTATGCATTGCCATTTTTAAAGAGATTACCACCTGTGCTGGGGCAGATTTATACATGGTTTTTTACAGCACTTGGCTGGGTATTTTTCTTCGGTAAGACACCGGCAGCGTCAGTTGGTTATCTGAAAGTGATGTTTGGATTTGGCGGAGGCGATGTGGTTGGTGTCATGGGAAGATATCTTTTCCTTGGAAATGTGTTCGTTCTTGTAGTGGCATTTCTTGCAAGTACACCACTTCCGAATCTTATCTGGAAGAAGATTCTGGTATTTGGAAAGAAAGATAAAAAAGAAAAGAATAAAAAACGTCTGGAGCGAGGCAGAAGTGCAGTATTTGCATTCGCAGCCGTGATCGTGATCCTGTGTCTTGTGAATGTGACAGGAGCAGGAAGGACATTTTTCAAAGAGACGGTGAAAGATACCCAGGCGAAACTGGATACAGTTCTTGGAAGACGGGACGTGAACGGTGTGTACCGAGGAAAGAACCAGTATCTTCTGGCGGATATTAACAAGCTGGATGAAAAGAAGGTTCAGGAAAATGTGGACGCGATTACAGCGCTTGCCGAGGATTATTCCGATGTGCCGATGTATATGGCACTGATTCCGGATGCTGCAAATGTATGGGCAGATAAGCTTCCTTCTTATGCTCCGGTGGAAGATCAGACAGTGCAGATTGCACAGATTCAGAGCATGCTTGGAGACAGTGTGAACTGGATTGATGCACAAGGTGTTTTAAATGCGAATAAAGATAAGGAAATTTATTATCACACAGATTCCCGCTGGACAACGCTTGGAGCTAGTCTTGTATGGCAGCAGATTGCTTCAGATCTGGGGCTTGACACTTCGAAAGCACCGGCTTTAAAACCTTATGTAGTGACCGGTGATTTCAGTGGAAATCTTTCCCGGACAAGTGGATTTGAAAGCGGATACCGTGAACCGATTTACGCATATTTAACGGAAAATGCTTCTGATAACACGCAGATGGTGGCAAGCTATGAGTCTGAGGGCATAAAGACAGCAGAGCTTTATGACCGTACAAAACTGGACGAACCTGATGCGTATGAAGTATTTCTCGGTGGAGATTATGATAAAATAGATATCCGCACGACAGCAGACAGCACGGACCGGCTGCTTCTGGTGAAGGATTCCTTTGCAGATTGTATGATTCCATTTTTAATTCCATATTACAGGGAGATCATCGTGGTAGATGCAGATTATTATCAGAAGCATGTGTCGGATCTGTTAGATAAGAATAAAATTACAAGTGTGCTGTTTTTGTACGATTGCAATAATTTTGTACAGGATGACAAGCTGAGTAGTATTTTGACAACGGATAAGGCAGAATAGGAACTGCAAAGTAATTGGAGTGTTAGTAAATGATAAGATTAAATAAATACCTCAGTGAGGCAGGTATCTGCTCCAGAAGAGAGGCAGACCGTCTCATAGAGGCGGGACGTGTGACGGTGGATGGCGTGCAGGCTGTACCAGGCATGAAAGTGTCAAAGGAGCAGAAAATCTGTGTCGGGAAAAAAGTGATCCAGGGTGCAGAACAGAAGGTTGTTCTGGCAGTTAACAAACCGGCAGGCATCGTGTGCACCGGGGATATGAAAGTGAAAAATAATATCATACGTTTCCTGCATTATCCGGTGCGGGTGACCTATGCAGGAAGACTGGATAAAGATTCGGAAGGCCTTCTTATTATGACAAATGACGGAGAACTGATCAACAGTATGATGCGGGCGAGATATCATCATGAAAAGGAATATCATGTCCGCGTGGATAAAGAAATCACTTTAGAATTTGTGCGGCAGATGTCAGTAGGGGTGCATATACAGGACGTGGAAAAGAACCTGGATGCGGTAACAAGACCGTGTGAGGTAAAGCAGATTGGAAAGTACACATTTTCCATTATTCTGACACAGGGGCTGAACCGTCAGATCCGGAGAATGTGCGAAGCACTTGGATATAAAGTGACAAAGCTTGTAAGAACAAGAATTATGAATGTAGAACTGGGAAGCTTAAAGAGTGGAGCAGTGCGAAAAATAGAAGGACAGGAGTTAAAGAAGCTATATGAACAGGCAGGAACGCATGAAGGAACTGGTGGAGCTTTTAAATAAAGCATCAAAAGCATATTATCAAGACGCAGAAGAAATCATGAGCAACTATGAGTACGACAAGCTTTATGATGAACTTCAGGAACTGGAGCGTGAGCTTGGGATCACACTTTCCAACAGTCCGACGGTGCGAGTCGGATATGAAGTGGTCAGTGAACTCCCAAAAGAACGGCATGAAAGCCCAATGCTTTCTTTGGACAAGACGAAAGATGTAGAGGAATTAAAGAATTTTGTGGGAGATCAGAAGGCACTGATGTCCTGGAAAATGGACGGACTTACCATTGTTCTGACTTACCGGGGCGGACATCTTTTTAAGGCAGTCACCCGTGGAAATGGAGAAGTAGGCGAGGTCATCACGAACAATGCAAAAGTCTTTAAAAATGTACCGCTTCAGATCAGCTATCAAGGTGAGCTGATACTGCGCGGCGAAGCAGTGATTGGCTATAAAGATTTTGAGAAGATTAATGAACAGATCCAGGAAGCAGAAGCAAAATATAAAAATCCGCGTAATCTCTGCAGTGGTTCTGTACGTCAGCTGAACAGTGAGATTACAGCAAAAAGAAATGTAAAATTCTATGCATTTACACTGGTCAGTGCAAAAGATGTGGATTTTCACAATTCCAGAGCCTGTCAGATGGAATGGCTGAAAGAGCAGGGATTTGAAGTAGTAGAATACCACGAAGTAACAAGAGACACAGTAGAGGCAGAAGTTATTAAATTTTCAGAAAAAATTGCCGGGAACGATTTCCCGTCTGACGGACTTGTGTTAGTATATGATGATATAGCGTATGGAAGATCACTGGGACGGACGTCTAAGTTTCCACGAGATTCATTTGCATTTAAATGGGCCGATGAGATCCGCCAGACAAAGCTTCTGGAGATTGAGTGGAGCCCATCTAGAACAGGACTCATCAATCCGGTCGCTATCTTTGAACCGGTGGAGCTGGAGGGAACAACAGTGAGCCGTGCCAGTGTCCACAACATCAGTATTATGGAAGAACTGGAGTTAGGTGTGGGTGATGAGATTGAAGTTTATAAGGCGAATATGATCATTCCCCAGATTGCACAGAATCTGACACGAAGTGGTGTGAAAGATATTCCGGAAGTCTGTCCGGTCTGTGGAGGCAAGACAGAAATCCGCCAGGTCAGCAATGCAAAAGCACTGTATTGTACCAATCCGGATTGTCAGGCAAAGCATGTGAAAGCATTTTCGCTTTTTGTAAGCCGTGACGCTTTGAATATTGAAGGATTGTCAGAGGCAACGCTGGAGAAGTTCATTGACCGTGGATTTATAAAGGAATTCACAGACATTTTCCATCTGGACAAGTGGCAGGAAGAGATTCAGACTATGGAAGGTTTTGGAGAAAAATCCTACAAGAACCTGATCGCAAATGTGGAGAAAGCAAAAGTGACGACACTTCCGAAAGTCATCTATGCACTTGGAATTCCGGGAATTGGTCTTGCAAATGCGAAGGTCATCTGCAGAGAATTTTCCGGTGATGTGGATCGTATGATTCATGCTACTGCAGAAGAACTTGCAGAGATTCAGGGAGTAGGCGAAGTACTTGCCGGCGCATTTGTAACTTATTTTCAGGATGAGAAGCATGTAGAAAGCTTAAAGCGACTGATTGCAGAGCTTGAGATTCCAAAGGAAGAAGAATCAGAGAGTCAACAGATCTTTGCCGGAGTGAACTTTGTTATTACCGGGAGTGTGGAACACTTTGCAAACAGGGGAGAGGTCAAGGAACTGATTGAGAGCCTGGGAGGAAAAGTTACGGGATCTGTCACTTCCAAAACAAATTACCTAATCAATAATGATGTGACATCGACTTCATCAAAGAATAAAAAAGCAAACGAATTGGGAGTTCCGATTATTTCGGAGGAGCAGTTCATTAAGATGGTAGAGGAACAAAAGTAGGAAAGAAGGGAAAGAACCATGTCTGAACAGGATTATGTAGATACAATTGATAACAACGATAATAATAGCAATGACAATCATAACGATGATGAATATGAGAAAGTCTGCTTTGTCTGCCACAGACCAGAGAGTGTGGCTGGAAAGATGATCAATCTTCCGAACAATATGTGTGTGTGCAATGACTGTATGCAAAAGAGTTTTGATGCTATGAATAATATGAATTTCGGTGGTGCGATTGATTATAGCCAGCTTATGAATATGCCGGGAATTCAGTTCTTAAATATTGATGATATGAGCCAGCAGATTCCAAAGCAGCAGCGTGTGAAGAAGAAAAAAGAAGGCGAGGAGGCAACGCCGCTCGTTGACATTCATAATCTTCCGGCACCGCATAAGATCAAGGCGAGTCTGGACGAGTATGTAGTGGGACAGGAATATGCCAAGAAAGTGATGTCTGTTGCTGTATACAACCATTACAAGCGTGTGGCAACGGATTCCATGGATGACATTGAGATTGAGAAATCTAACATGCTGATGATTGGACCTACAGGTTCCGGTAAGACCTATCTTGTCAAGACGCTGGCAAGAATTCTGGATGTGCCGCTTGCGATTACAGATGCCACATCTCTGACGGAAGCAGGTTACATTGGAGATGATATCGAAAGCGTCGTATCCAAGCTTCTGGCAGCAGCGGATAACGATGTGGAAAAAGCAGAACAGGGAATCATTTTTATTGATGAGATTGATAAGATTGCAAAAAAGAAAAATGCGAGTCAGCGTGATGTCAGCGGAGAGTCCGTACAGCAGGGAATGCTGAAGCTTTTAGAAGGAAGCGAAGTGGAAGTTCCGGTTGGAGCTAACAGTAAAAATGCTATGGTTCCGCTCACTACAGTCAATACAAAGAATATTTTATTTATTTGTGGAGGAGCATTTCCGGATCTGGACGGTATCATCAAAGAGAGACTCACAAAGCAGTCTGCAATTGGATTTGGCGCAGATCTGAAAGATAAATATGATCATGATAAGAAGATTCTTGAGAAGGTAACAACAGAAGATCTTAGAAACTTTGGCATGATCCCGGAGTTCCTGGGACGACTTCCGGTAGTCTTTACATTACAAGGATTGACAGAAGATATGTATGTGAAGATTTTGGAGGAGCCAAAGAATGCAATTTTGAAGCAGTATCAGAAACTTCTTGCACTGGATGAAGTGAAGCTCGATTTCACAGAAGGTGCATTACGTGCAATTGCGAAAAAGGCGATGGAGAAGGATACCGGAGCGAGAGCTCTTCGTGCGATTATCGAAGAATTTATGCTGGATATCATGTATGAAATCCCGAAAGATGACAGTATTGGTCAAGTGACGATCACACAGGAGTACATAGAAAATACTGGTGGTCCGATTATCACACTGAGAGGGCAGGAAGTACCGAGATTAGAAAGTCAGGCATAGATAGTAAGGCAGTTATAAAAATATAGAAGGTAATGCATAATAATAAAATAAGAAAACATCTCATATACATATGAAAAGTATACGAGGTGTTTTCTTATTTATGAATGATAACTATGAAGAAACAAATACATTTCTAAAGACACAGAAAAATGTAAAAACCAATATTTTAAAGGAGAGAGTGAGAGCAACACAGCAGAAGGAGGAAGAGACAGGAGAAACTTCATGTCGTGAAAAAATCCTCTCTCAGAATTGTCAGGATTTTATTATCCCGAATTACCGGTCAGATCAGGAACTGGTCTATCCAAAGAGCCAGATTTGTGTGCAGAGTCTTGGCTTTGGCTATCGTGTAGCATATGTGGATCAAAGTCTTGTGGAAGAACTAAGCATTGCGGCTTATGGTTACAACAGCATTCCAAATTGCTATGCACTGTTGGATATGGAAGCTATGAATGAGACAGGAATCAGTGTGCTTCAGAATTATCCGGGACTGAATCTTCGGGGAAAAGGAATTATGATTGGATTTTTGGATACAGGAATAGACTATGAAAATGTAATCTTTCGAAATATAGATGGAAGCAGCCGAATCACAGCGATATGGGATCAGACTGACCAGAACGGTCAGCCACCGGATTCATTTACATATGGAAGTGAGTATACGAATGATCAGATTGATCAGGCACTGAAAAGTGATAATCCAAAGGAAATTGTGCCAGTAAGCGATGAAAATGGACATGGTACATTTTTAGCAAGTGTGGCAGCAGGTGGAGAAAATATTCAGGAAGGATTTACCGGGGCGGCATCAGAGGCTGAAATTGCAGTAGTGAAATTAAAAGAAGCGAAAGATTATCTGCGAAAATTTTATGGAATACGACAGAAGGCGGTGTGTTATCAGGAGACAGATATTATGCAGGGACTTCGGTATCTGCATCTTCTGGCGCTGAAAAATCAGAAGCCCCTTGTTATGTGCGTGGCTCTTGGAACGAATCTTGGCGGACATAATGGAATGTCCAGTTTGTCGCAGATTCTCGGAAGCTATTCCAGACTGGTAGATCGATGCGTGGTTATCGGAGGAGGAAATGAGGCAAATGAACGACATCATTTTCAGGGACAACTGAATCAGGTAGGAGAGGTTCAGGAAGTGGAAATGCGTGTCGAAAGTGGAAATACGGGATTTGTAGCAGAATTATGGGGGACCATTCCCAATATCGTGACAGCGTATCTTATATCTCCATCTGGGGAGAGAAGTCCGGTGATTTCCATTCGGCAGGGAAGTCGCTATCAGCTTACATTTCCATTTGAGCAGACGGTTGTGGATGTGGAATACCGGTTGTTTTTGCGGGACGGAAGATCCCAGCTTTTGTTTTTGAAATTCGATCATCCGGCACAGGGTATCTGGAAGATAGGAGTACAGTCGCTGGGACGTGCAGATGGAGAGTTTCACATCTGGCTTCCGGTGCGGGAATTTCTCGATGGAAATGTATATTTTTTGGAGGCAAGTCCGGACGTGACATTGACAGAGCCTGCGAATACCGATGATTCGATCACGGTTGCTTATTACGGGGGAGCAGATAAGAGTGTTGATATTAATTCTGGCAGAGGTTATACTAGAGACAAAAGAATCAAACCTGATTTTGCAGTTCCAGGAGTCCAGATTTTGGGAGCAGGGGTAAATGGAACATTTGTAAGGCGAAGCGGTTCCAGTGTGGCAACTGGAATTACAGCCGGAGCCTGTGCGATGATTATGGAATGGATTTTGAACCAGCCGATTCCGGCAGGAGTTACCACAAGTCAGGTGGCAAATATTATCATATTAGGAGCACAGCAGAACACATTTTCAGAATTCCCGAACCGACAGTGGGGCTATGGAACGATGGACCTGTATCAATCGCTGGACAGATTGAGAAGATTATAACAGATGGGAGAGGTACAATATGGCAGACTTTTTTGAGCAGTTAGGAAAGAAAATTTCAGATGTAGCAGATCTGGAATATATTTCTCTGTGCGAATCAATTGAAAAAAGAGAGGTTGTTAACAGTTAAATATAAATTATAAAATTATACAAGTTGGTGTTGAGTTTTACAAGATATTAGAGCGGAATATTATTGAAAGGAGTTGATACTTTGAGTAAATATTATTCTATACATGAATT
>OHMN01001642.1_pt1 | contig 13221 bp, 10 predicted proteins | sample 1569361 | NCBI WGS metagenome assembly OHMN01 (sample SAMEA3541508, study PRJEB24748) | human gut metagenome | biome: human gut; feature: human-associated habitat; material: faeces | place: China | collected 2012
TTTTACATTCAAAAAAGACTGTAGGTAAGTTTGTATTTACACAAAACTACCTACAGTCCCAAAAATAAGGATTTCATTATTTGAAATCCTTATTTTTATTTATTTCTTAGAATTCTTCCAATCTTTTGCATACTCATCAAATAATTCATTTATTCCTTTACCAATTTCAACATATTGCTCATCATATAAATTTGCAAGAGATACGCGTATAGACCAAGATGGCCCTTCAAACCCACTACCATTTAATAGTACTATTCTATGTTTTTCTGCTAACTCGAATAGAAATTCTATAGAATCTCTTTTTGTTTTTAAATATTGTGCAAACTCTTCGCCATATTTCATTCTAGCCCATACTAATAAGTCATATTCATCATAGTAATTAGTGCTATATGAATCATTTTTAAGAGGTAATCCTATTAAGTTTTCATATAGTAATTCTTTACGTTGCTTACATATTTTTTTAGTTTGCTCTTTATATTTTAAGCCTTGATTTAACATACCAAATATAGAGAATATAGCCATTTGAACTTGTTGCGGTGTTGATAATCCTGCTGTATGATTTAAAGCAACCTGCCTACTATCTGCCACTATTCTATCTATAAATGAAAGTTTTTCTACTTCATTAGTTAATGAAGCATATCTTATTCTTATTCTCTCCTTTTCTTGAGAAGAGTGATTTGCTATACGTTTATTATATACATTATCTTTAGCTAAGGCTATTACACCAAGTTTCCATCCTGTAGCTCCAAAATATTTAGAATATGAGTATACGCCTAATGTATTATATGGCATTGTAACCATTAAAGATTTAAACTTATCGCAAAAAGTCCCATAAACATCATCAGTTACTATCATTAAATCCGGATTATGCTCTTTAACTATTTGTTTTAAATAATCCATTCCTTCTTCATTTATAGCTACTGATGGTGGGTTACTTGGATTAACTACACAAAGACATTTTATGCTTTGATCCTTTAATTTATCAAGTTCTTCTTTAGGATATTGCCATGTATGACGTCCTTTATCATTCATCTCTGATGCATATATATATGTTACATCAAAGTTGTATCTAGGAAGCTTTGGTATATCTAAGTACGGTGTAAATATAGGTACCATAAGTGCTATCTTATCACCTTCATTCATTAAACCATTAGCTTTCATAGAATCAAATATATAACACATAGCTGCAGTGCCACCTTCTACTGCAAATATATCATGAGTGTCTGTTTCAGGGTCTCCACCCATTTCTTTTATTAAATATTCTCTTACTATTTTCTCTATATGGACTAGCATTCTATCTGGTACTGGGTAGTTATCTCCTATTATTGCATCAACTAATTCAAATACCCAGGCATCTGGCTCAAATCCATGTTCTCTTATGCCGTATTCTATTACTTCTTCTAGTAGATCAATACCACCAGCATCTTTATTATTTTTACAGTATTCTTTAAATCTATTATATATACCTTTTTTAAATGGCATTCCTGCTAAATCCCCATCACACCAAACTCTTTGTGTTTCATCTACAGCAAATTGACCTAATGTAAAAAATGCTCTTCTTGGAGTTGCCGCTGTCCAGTTAGGATTTCCTCTACCTGCATTAAGCATCTGATCTGTACTTTTCTCTTGTGATTTTTTTGCTATATGTATTAATTCTTCTTTTATTTCAAATGGACTTAATAGCTTTACTTTTTCAATCATTTCTTTTCTATTTTTATTATCCATGACAAACTCCTTTCATATAATAGTCTAATTTTTGCATTTAGGTAAAATAATATGACTCATTAGCTGTTGTACAATCCATCTCACATTTTATTCTTGCTTAATTTTTACATCTTTCAAGTCTATTATTCACTTATTAGTTTCAATTCATTTTGTATTAAATTTCCTATTTACATAAAATAAAAACCACTCTTCATAATATATTCTAATAATATATCCCTCGACATTTTACATTTTCATTTCCCAAGAAATAACTATATTTCTTATAATCCTCTTTTTCTTAACAATATAAATAAATTAAATAAAAAAATCACCTAATAATGTATATTAAGTGATTTTTTCATTTAATTTATTTTATTATTTCTTTTATAACTCTATAGAAATTTTTATAACATATTTTCTCTATGTCTTCTTTAGAATAACCTCTCTTTTCCAATACGCTTATTATATTTTTAGCTTTTGTAGTATCTTCAAGGCCTCTAACTCCATACGTATAGGTATTTGCATAATGCTTTAATGTATCTGCATTTAAATATTCAGCAAAGTCAAATCCTAAACCTATATGATCAATTCCCATTACCTCTACCATATGATCTATATGATCTACTAAATGTTCTACTGTTCGTTTTTCTAAATCTGAGTTTACAAACTCTTCATATGAATTTACTCCTACTACACCATTTCGTATAGCAATTTCCCTTAACTGATCATCTGTAAGATTTCTAGGAACATCACAAAGACTTCTACAATTTGAGTGTGATGCTATAAATGGTTTTGTTGCTACTTTACATATATCCCAAAAAGTTTTTTCATTAGTATGAGATACATCCAATATCATACCTAGTTCTTCCATTTTTTTTATAAGCTTAGCTCCATCTTCAGTTAAACCTCTATCAATATTTCCCTTTGCTCCTGTTGCTAATTTATTTTCCTCATTCCAAGTAAGACTTGCATGTCTAACACCAAATGAATATAGTTTTTCTATATCATCTATATTATCATCTATCGCCTGTAAACCTTCCATGCCTATTAATATAGCTATTTTATTACTTTTCTTAGCTATATCAAAATCTTCACTTTTCTTAACTATATGCACTATATCATCGCAATCCTTTATTTCTTCTTTTATTTTACTTAATATTTGTGTAGTTCTATATTTAGGATTTTTATCATAAGGTGGATCTACCCAAACAACAAATATACCTCCATTTATATCTGACTCTTTAAATTTATTTAAGTGATAATTCCTCATAATATCTCGTTCTCCCTCTAGCCTTTTTCTAGCTACATGAGTCCATATATCACAATGAGCATCAAATATCATATAATCTCTCCTTTTTTTGCATTGTTGATTTAAATTATATACCATTAATATTATTTTAGCTATTATACATTTAAATAAATTAATTTTTTAATCTTCTAGAAACTAGTATATTAAAGTTACATATAATGTTATAATACCATTGCTATCATTTAAATGGAGGTTTTTTATGAATATTAATAAATTACTTAAGTTTTCTTCAGATGCCGGAAAGTTAATGTTACAAAGCGGTGGAGAAACTTATCGAGTTGAAGAAACTGTATCTAGAATATGCCAATCTTTTGATGTTGATGAAGTTGAGGTATTTGCTTCCCCAACTGCGGTTATGATTTCTATATCATTTAATGGAGAAATTCATTCTATCGTAAAAAGAATAAATTCTAGGGGAATAGACTTAAATATGGTACATAATATAAATTCTTTATCTAGAGAAATATATCAACATAGACCTAGTATTGATGTTTGCGAAGAGAAATTAAAAGATATTTGCAGATCTAATTCTTACTCTTTAATCAAAAATTTATTTTTCGCTGGAGTTTCTACTTCCACATTTACAATACTATTTAATGGTGGGATTAGAGAGTTTTTATGCGCATTTTTCATAGGAGTTTTCACTAAGTTAGTATCTACAAACCTAGAAAAATCTAACTTAAATGATTTTTTTATAAACATAATTTGTGGTGGCCTTGTAGCTATTTCTTCCATAGTATGTCTGCATTTTGGGATAATCAAAGATTTAGATAAGTTAATAGCTGGAAGTATAATGCTATTAGTTCCAGGCCTTGCACTTACAAATTCTATTAGAGATTTATTAGAGGGTCAACTAGTGTCTGGTCTCACTAGAGCTGCTGAAGCATTTTTTGTAGGTCTATCCGCAGCTATTGGAACTGGTTCTATCCTCCATATTTATTTAAGATTAGGAGGTTTTTAATATGATAATTGAAGTAATTGCAGCATTTTTTGTTGCATATTCTTTTGGAATATTATTTAACATAAAAGGAAAATACTTAATAATTGCTGGTGGCGGTGGAGCTATTGGATGGTTTTTATATAAATTCTGTATGCAAATTGGTATTGCAGAAACTTCATCTCTTTTTATAGCATCTATCGGCTTTAGTATATATTGTGAGACTTGTGCTCGTCTATATAAAACACCTTCTACAATATTAAGTGTTTGCTGTTTAATACCTTTAGTTCCTGGTTATGGAGTTTATAATACTTTATATTCTTTCTTAAAAAAAGATTATATACAGGCTTTAGCTTATGGTTTTACTACTATATCTAATGCTTGCGCGCTAGCCTTAGGTGTAATATTTATATCTACACTTTATAGAAATCATACTTTAAATAAAATAAAAAAGTTAAAAAACATAAAAAGTTAAATAAAATATAAAAAACTCTAGCAATCACTAGAGTTTTTATATTTTAAAACACGTACTTATTTAGTATGTATTTTAAGTTGATAAGAAATATATAATGTTTGTGGGAGTAAAACATTTCTAATGTTATTATTTACCTTTATCAGAAATATTATACACATTTTTATAAAATTCTTAATTATATGATTTTATTACAGAATTTATTTCTATAAATCTATATGCTTCTAAAATAAACTTCTTTTTTATTTTAAATAATGTGCATTTATTTTTAGCTAAACAACTCTTTTAACTTTTATTTAACTATATCTTTAAATTCACAATTTATTAGCTCCTGTAAATCAGTAGGTGCTAACTCAACTTGATATCCAATCTTCCCCGCACTAACTATAAGAGTACTAAGATCTATCGCACTTTCATTTACAAAAGTCTTATATATCTTTTTCATGCCTATAGGGGAACATCCACCTCTTATGTATCCAGTAAATTTATTTATATCATTCACATTAATCATTGCTACATTTTTCTCATTAGCTACTTTAGCAGCTTTTTTTAAATCTAGATTTTCATTTACAGGTATAACATAAACATAAATACTTTTACTAGAACCTTGAGCTACTAAAGTTTTATATACTTCACTCACATCTCTTCCTATTTGATGTGCAACTTCTACACCATCAATATGTTCACCTTTTTTTGTTTCATAAGATAATATCTTATATTCTATTTTATTAGAATCTAATATTCTCATTGCATTAGTCTTTACTTTTGACATACTCTAACCCTCTTACTATCATTTTAATTATTAATCTTATTTATAATTCGTTCTATTTTAAATATAAAAAGTCCTCTATTTAAATTTTTAAATAAGGACTTTTTATAAATAACTATAATTTAAATCATTATAAAATACTTAGTTTCATATAAAGTATTTTTTATATCTCTCTTGTATAAGTCTTTAACCACTGCTTCTCTTCTTCATTTAGATATGGTGAAATCTTATCATATACTTGTTTATGGTAATTATTTAAATAAACTTTTTCATCTTTTAATATAAGACTTTCATCTATAGCATCTAAGTCAATTGGTGCAAATGTAATTACTTCAAAATCCATAAATTGACCATATTCATTTTTTTCTGCTTTTCTAACTACTATTTCATTTTCTATTCTAATTCCATGAGAATTTTCTACATATACTCCTGGCTCATTAGTTGTAACCATACCTTCCTCTAATATACAACTATCATCTATATCTTCTCTTACCTTCCATCTAAATCCATTAGGACCTTCATGTACATTTAACACAAATCCGATTCCGTGACCTGTACCACATTTATAATCTACTCCTTCTTCCCATAATGGCCCTCTAGCAAGAATATCTAAATTATAACCTCTACATCCATATAAGAATTTAGCTTTTGAAAGTCTAATCATACCTCTCACAACATTTGTAAAGTCTTTTCTAACATTTTCAGGTATAGGTCCTAATGCTATAGTCCTTGTTATATCAGTTGTTCCATCAAAATATTGCCCGCCTGAATCTACTAAGAATAAATCTCTTGGCTCTAATTTATAATTACTTTCTTCTGTAGCACTATAATGCATCATAGCTGCATGATCTTTATACGCTGCTATAGTTGAAAAACTTGGCTCTATAAATTTATCTTGTTCTCTTCTAAACTCTTCTAATTTTTGTGTTGCACTAATTTCTGTTATTTCTATTTTTCCTATATTATTTTTTAACCAGTACATAAACTTAGTAAATGCTACTCCATCTTTTATATGACTATTTCTTATATTTTTTAATTCTATTTCATTTTTTATTGATTTAAATAATATAGATGGATTTCTTTCTTCTATTTTTTGAACATTAGATGGTATATTATTGTATATTGCATAATTTACTTTTGATGTATCTATTAAAACAACTTCATTCTCATCTATATTCTTTATAAACTCATATACTTCTTCATATCCTTTTATCTGAACATTTTCTTTACTTAATTCTGCTCTAATATCTTCACCTATCTTATTTTTATCAATAAATAAATAAACACTATCAATACTTATAACTGCATATGATAATACTACAGGATTTGATTTTACATCTCTACCTCTTATATTAAATAGCCATGCTATATCATCTAAAGATGCTAAAATATGAGTAGTAGCTTTTTTCTCTTTCATTACCGCTCTTATTCTAGATAACTTATCACTAAAACTTTCACCGCTATACTCAGTACCTAATAAAAATGCTTTTTCTGTAGGTAGTGAGCATCTATCTTCCCATATATCATTAACTAGGTCATATTTATATTCTATATTTATACCTTTGAAGGCTAATTTATTTGCAAGGCTTTGTCCTTCTTTTACAGACATTACTCTTCCATCAAATCCAAGAGTAGAGTTTTTAGGTAATTTTTCTAATAAATATTCTTCTATAGTAGGTACGCCCTCTTCTCCCATTTTAAATAGCTTTATACCACTATCTTTTAACTCCTGTTCTGCTTGTATAAAATATCTTCCATCAGTCCAAAGCCCAGCTTTGTCCATAGATATTATTAAAGTCCCTGATGACCCTGTAAAACCTGACATAAATTCTCTAGACTTAAAATAATCACCTACATATTCACTTTGATGATAATCTGATGATGGAACTATATATGCATATATATTTTTTTCTTTCATTAAATCTCTTATATTCTCTATTCTTTGTTTTATCATAATATATGTACTCCTTTTCATAGTATTTTTATTTTATCTATGTATATTTATATAGAAAATTAAAAATCTAAATTTATATATTTTATAACTGTATAAATTTCTTTTTTCTCTTAAAGTGTACTTCATTTACTTATTTTCACAGTATTAGAGTTAAATCATTTTTCTATTATTATATTTTAAATCTATCTCCTTATAATTATATTAACACTTTGTCTTATTCCTTTCCTTAAAATCTGAAAATATATTTTTACATTCATCATAAAATTTCATTAATTCATAATATTTATATTCAAGTGATACTACTATATTATTTTCTATAATTCTATAATCTATTAATATATCTCCTTAAAATATATAAATAAAAAATTCGCTTCACTCATTTCGCCAACGATATATCCTTGCTACCGCTACGGATACATCCGTTGCTCAAAAATGTCATTTTTTACGTTTATAAAGTTATTGATATTACTTATATTCATAGGTTATCCTCAAATATACTTATGATATCATTTCCTTATACGTAAAAAAGAATGAGGCATTAAACCTCATTCTTTTATTATCTATATAAATGGATTATAAAATCTTGATCCATTTACTTTAACCATTTCTATAGATATAGCTACTATTATTAGCAGTATAACTATAAATATATAATCTATTTTCCCAAATTTTCTACTATTATACCAAGTACGCTTTTTATTGTTTCCAAAAGCTCTAAGCTCCATTGCTAAACTAATTTTATCTATTCTTTCTAAACTAGAAAATATTAGCGGCATAAGTATTGCAGCAGAATTTTTTATTCTCTTTGATAATTTTTCTTTACTTGATAAATCTATACCTCTTGCTTGTTGAGCAAATGATATATCTTTATAATCTCTTTGAACATCTGGTATATATCTAAGCGCAATTGATACTGTATATGCTACTTTATAACTTACACCTATCTTATTTAAAGATGCTGCAAACTCACTAGGGTCTGTTGTAAGTATAAATAAAAGTGCCATCGGTATTGTTGCAAAATATTTTAATATTACATTTAGTTCATAAAATAATTGCTCTTTTGTCACTGTATAAGGACCTATTAAATGGAATAAGTCTGTTCTACTTCCATATATATCTACTCCTTGATATGGTGAGAACACAAATATCAATAATGCATTTAATAATAAGAAAAATAATATAAAATAAAGTATAAAAGATACATCTTCAAACTTTATTTTAGATATTTTAAAGACTATTATTCCTGCTATAAATAGTCCTATTAAAACTCTTGTATCATATGTTATCATAGCTGCTATTGTCCAAAGTAAAAAACATATTAACTTTGTAGCACCTGTTAACTTATGAATAGGCGAGTCTTTCTTTATATATGACAACATTTCTGTATTCATATTTATCTCACTCTCCTATCATAATCTATAAATTTATTTACAAACTTAGTTGTATCTTCTATATCACATTTTAAAGCTAATTGATGAAGTGAAGTTTCTTTTAAATTAGCTTTTTCTATAATCTCTTTATTCGTTAGTATATACGCTGGAATATTATCTGCTATTTTTTCTCCTTCAGATAAAACTATCACCTTATTTGTGTATTCTAGCATCAAATGCATATCATGAGTAACCATTAATATAGTCACACCTTTTTTGTTTAAATCTACTAAAAACTCCATTATTTCAGTATAGTGCTTAAAATCTTGTCCGGCTGTAGGCTCATCAAGTATTATCATATCTGGATTTAAAACTAATATAGAAGCTATTGTTACTCTTTTCTTTTGACCAAAACTAAGTGCTGATATCGGCCAATTTCTATATCCGTATAAACCACATATTCTTAATGTTTCTTCTACTCTTTCCTTTATTTCAGAATCAGATAAACCTCTTATCTTAAGACCAAATGCAACTTCATCATATACCATAGTTTTAGATATCATTTGGTTAGGATTTTGCATAACAAATCCAATTTTTTCTGAACGCTCTTTTATAGTATAATCTACCATATCTTTTCCATCAAACAATATTCTCCCACTAGTAGGTTTATAAAATCCACAAACTAACTTAGATATAGTAGATTTTCCCGCACCATTTCTTCCTACTATAGCTGCCATATCCCCTTTATTTATTTTGAAGGATACATTTTTTAATATTTGCTTTTCGTTATTATATGAAAAGTTAATATTATCTAATTCTAATATTGGATTTTGATTTTCATCACTTTCATAGACTTCTATATTTTCATACCAGTCTTTTAATTTTTCTTTATACTCCCCAAGTTCTAGAGTTTCTATATTCTTTAATTTTAATGTATCATTTATTTCACAATCAGCATATCTTAAAGCTGTTAAATATAAAGGCTCTCTAATACCCACTTTTCTTAAAATGTCCTTACGTATTATTTCATCTATAGTTGTATCAGCTATTATTTCTCCTTTATCCATTACTATTACTCTATCTACATCACAATGTAGTACATCTTCTAATCTATGTTCTATAATGATTGCCGTTTTGTTATTTTGCTTTTGCATCTTGTCTATTAACTCTATAGCACTTTCACCTGTAGCTGGATCTAAACTAGCTAAAGGTTCATCAAATAAAAGTATCTTTACATCATCTACAGTAACCCCTGCTAAAGTTACTCTTTGTTTCTGACCTCCAGATAATTTATATGGTGATGAATATAATTCCTTCTTTATATCCACCAATTCTGCTGACTTATCTACTCTATCTATCATTTCATCCTGACTTATACAGTAGTTTTCTAATTTAAATGCTATATCTTCTCCAACTGTAAGACCTATAAATTGACTATCTGGATCTTGAAGAACTGTTCCCACTATCTTAGATAATTCAAATATGTTCATTTTTGTAGCATCATTACCATTTATATTTAACTGCCCCGTTACAATTCCATCATAGAAAAATGGTACAAGTCCATTTATACAATGAGCTAAAGTACTTTTTCCTGATCCAGACGGACCTACTATAAGCACTTTTTCACCTTCATATATACTTAAGTTTATATTCTTTACTGTAGGCTCAGCTTGTACTCTATATTGAAAGCTAAAATCTTTAAATTCTATAATCTTTTTTTTCATGATTTCTCCTTTCTTCCTATTCTTCTACTCTTAAGCTACCCGTTTTTATCTTAGTTTTAGAGTAAGTTGATAATAATAAAGTACCTAATATTCCTATTGTAATCATATTAGAAATACCGCCTATAGCACCTTGAAGATAAACCTTTTTAGCAGGATCCATATATATTACTATATCTAAAGTAGGTGCTACAATAAACCAAGCAACTACATTTGCTATAATTTGAGTGATATTAAATAAAATTGCCTGTTTAATTCCGAAGTCTCCATCATTTACTCTTACTTTTTTCCATACTAATCCGATAATAAGACCTACTATTGCTGATGATATTACCCAACTGAACCATGGCATTCCATAAAATACTAAATCCTTAAGTCCATGTCCTATAAGTCCTATCAAAAATCCTGCTGCAGGACCATATAATATTGCCATTAATGCTAAATACGCATACGATGTTTCTATATTAGTATTAGGTATCCCACTCGGTATAGATCCAAATCTTCCTAGTATCATGAATACAGCTGCTCCAATTCCGATTGCAACTATAGTTCTTATTGAAAATTTGTTTTTATTTTTCATTCTTATACCTCTCTATTTTAGATGTATATTTCTACATTTTTTTAAATTTAACACAAATTTTAGTATACTGTGAAACGCGAAAATTGTCAATAAAAGCAAGCTATACAATAAAAGGATATGAGGTTTACTCATATCCTTTTATTATTTATATTATCTTCTTTTTCTTTTCGATTTACTCGTATTTTTAGAGTTTCTTTCATTAGTATTTTTACCTTTTGAAGAACCACCTTTTGAGTTGTTTCTTTGTTTATGGTTTTTATTATCAGTCTTTTTATTTCCTTTTTTATTCGAATTAGCTCTGTTTAAATAACCTCTTGCTTCTCTTGGCTTTATTAAACATCTTGGAGCCATACCTATTAAATCTTCTCTACCTGCTTCAACTAATGCTTGATGAACTAATTCATAGTTTCTCGGAGCACTATACTGTAATAATGCTCTTTGCATTGCCTTTTCATGTTTTGATTTTGGCACGTATACAGGCTTCATAGTTAATGGATCAAGCCCTGTATAGAACATTGTAGTAGATAGTGTACCTGGTGTTGGATAAAAATCTTGAACTTGTTCTGGTTGATATTTTATATCTCTTAAATATTCAGCAAGTTCTATTGCACTGTTAAGTGTAGAACCTGGATGAGAAGACATTAAGTAAGGTATAATATATTGCTTTTTACCTACTTTTTCAGTAATATCAAAGAACTTTTGTCTGAATCTATCATATGTGTTTCCTGCTGGTTTTTGCATATATTGTAAAACTTCTTCTGCTATATGCTCTGGGGCAACTTTTAGCTGACCACTAACATGATGTTCAATTAATTCTCTCATGAACTTATTGTCTTTATCAGCCATAACATAATCGTATCTTATTCCTGAACGCACGAATACCTTTTTAACTTTAGGTAAACTTCTTACTTTTCTAAGAAGTTCTACGAAGTCAGTATGGTCAACTTTTAAGTTTTTACATGGTTCTGGATGAAGACATTGTCTGTGCTTACAAGCTCCCTTTGTTATTTGCTTTTTACAAGCCTCATGTCTAAAGTTTGCAGTAGGACCACCAACATCATGTATATATCCTTTAAAGTCTGGAAGTTCTGTTATATATTTAGCCTCTTCTAATATAGATTCATGACTTCTACTTTGTACAGCTCTTCCTTGATGGAATGTTATTGCACAGAATGAGCAACTACCAAAGCATCCTCTAGAACTTACTATACCAAATTTAACTTCTTCTATAGCAGGTATTCCTCCCATAGCTTTATATATAGGATGATAATCTTTAGCATATGGTAATGCATAAACAGCATCTAACTCTTCTCTATTTAATGGTGCCTCTGGTTTATTTTGAACTAAATACTTATCACCATGTTTCTGTATTATAGCTTTTCCTCTAAATGGATCTTGTTCATCATATTGAATTTTAAAAGCTTTTGCATAAGCTTCTTTGCTTTCACATATTTCTTTATATGATGGTATTTCTACATAATCATCATATATTTCTTCTTTAGTATCAGCAACGTAGCAAGTTCCATTTATATGTCTTATATATTTAGGTTCAAATCCATCATTTAATGCATTTGCAACTTCTACTATTTGTTTTTCACTCATTCCGTAAACTAGTAAGTCTGCTCCACTATCTATTAATATAGATTTTCTAACTCTATCGCTCCAATAATCATAATGAGCAAATCTTCTTAAACTAGCTTCAATACCACCTATTACTATATTTGCATCTTTATAGGCTTCTCTTATTTTATTACAGTAAACTATAACAGCTCTATCCGGTCTACATCCCATTTTTCCGCCTGGCGAATACATATCTTTATCTCTATGTTTTTTACTTACTGAGTAATGGTTTACCATAGAGTCCATATTTCCTGAGTTTACTAAGAATCCAAGTCTTGGTCTTCCTAATTTCATAAAATCGTCTGTAGTTTTCCAGTCAGGTTGAGCTATTATACCTACTTTATATCCAGCATTTTCTAATACTCTAGATATTATTGCAGTTCCAAAACTGTGATGGTCAACATATGCATCTCCTGTAACTAGTACAAAATCAAGTTGCTCCCATCCTCTATCTATCATATCTTGCTTGCATATTGGTAAAAATTTATTTTCCATTATATCACCTGCTTATTTTATACTTTTATTGTATATATCCATTATTTTGTCTTATAAACTATAATTATATCATTAAAAGTCAATTCTTTTAATGGTAATTTAATAAATATTATAGCAATAATTAGAAAATTTCACTTCACATAAACTAATAGAATTTTTATATAAACCTATATCTAAATTTTAAACCTCTTACTCCTCCTACATTATTAACAGAAATAAATCTCTCTATATCAATCATTTTGGTTAAATACTTTAATATAACAAAATTTACTTATCTTAAAATACATTAT
>OHMN01001662.1_pt1 | contig 13066 bp, 13 predicted proteins | sample 1569361 | NCBI WGS metagenome assembly OHMN01 (sample SAMEA3541508, study PRJEB24748) | human gut metagenome | biome: human gut; feature: human-associated habitat; material: faeces | place: China | collected 2012
TATCCTTGCTACCGCTACGGATACATCCGTTGCTCAAAAACATCATTTTTTACGTTTATAAAGTTATTGATATTACTTATATTCATAGGTTATCAAAAAATATATTTATGATATAGTTTCCTTATACGTAAAAAACCTGATAGTAAAACTATCAGGTTATAAGTTATCTTATAATAGTATAAGACATATAAGCTATATATAAAGCTACTAATATTATTCCTTGGCTTTTAACAAGAGAATTTCTCTTTTTCATAAACATATATAGTAGTAATGTTATTAAAACCATAAATATTATATCTATGAAAGCTAACATACTCATTGATATTGGATTTATTACAGCCGCTAATCCTAAAACTAAAAGTATATTAAATAAGTTTGACCCTATAACATTACCTATAGCTATCTCCGTTTCACCTTTTTTTATAGCTACAATAGATGTTACGAATTCTGGTAGAGAAGTTCCAACAGCAACTATTGTAAGTCCTACTAAATTAGCACTCATACCAAGAGATGTAGCAATAGATGTTGCAGAATTTACAACCATATCTCCACCAAGTACAATACCTACGATACCTACAATAGATACTAATATAGTTTTAGGAAGAGATATTTCACTACTAGTTTGTGTTTCTATAGCTATAGCTGTTTCACCAGTTTCTAAAGAATCATCTTCTGTAGCTTTTTTAGCAGATTTTATAGTATTAACTAAGAAATAAGTAAATAATCCTAAAAGAGCTAACCCTTCAATTCTTCCTAATTTTAAATTAATTCCAAATACTAATAAAAGTATACTAACTAATATTAAAAATGGAGTATCTTTCTTTATAGTTTCTTCTTGAACTGGAAGTTTAGCTATAATAGATGAAACTCCTAGAACAACAAGAACATTGAAAAAGTTTGATCCAACAACATTAGCAACACTCATATCATTTTGTCCTGCTAAAGATGATGTAACACTAACAGCAGCTTCTGGTGCACTTGTACCCATAGCTACTATAGTTAACCCGATAATCATAGAAGGTACATTAAACTTTTTTGCAATTGATGAAGCACCTTCAACAAATACATCTGCACCTTTTATAAGTAATGCAAATCCTATTATTAAAATTAAAAATGGCAAAAATATTCCTCCCTAAATACATATTAAGTTTTTAAACTATAGCATAGTATATCATATATACATAGTTTTGAAAATTAGATATACTTTATTTTATTAATTCAGATACTTCACTCTTAGATAATACTCTCCATTTCCCATAAGGTATACCTTTTAATGTTAAATTCATGATTCTAACTCTTTGAAGTTTTTCAACTGAATATCCAAATACCTCACACATTCTACGTATTTGACGATTTAAACCTTGCGTTAAAACTATTTTAAATGTACGATTATTAACCTTTGTAACAAGACATTTGTTAGTAGTTACGTATTTATTAGTTACAGGATTAAATATACGAACACCATTAGACATTTTATTTATAAACTCTTGAGTTATATTTTTGTTAACCGTAACTTTATATTCTTTCTCATGTTTATTTTCTGCTCTAAGTATTTTATTTACTATGCTTCCATCATTAGTTAAAAGAATAAGACCTTCTGATGGCTTATCTAATCTTCCTATTGGGAAAATTCTTTCTGGATAATTAACATAGTCAATAATATTTCCTTTTACATGACGTTCTGTTGTACAAGTTATACCTACAGGTTTATTAAGTGCTATATAAACATTGTTATTTTTAGGCTTTATAAGCTTATTATTTACCTTAACCATAGCACCTTCTTCTACAGTTTGACCAACTTGTGCTTTTTTTCCATTTACAGTAACTCTACCTTGTTCAATAAGCTTGTCAGCTTCTCTTCTTGAACAAAGTCCAGTTGAACTTATATAGTTATTTAATCTCATTAAAGGACCTCCTAAAACTTTAGTATAACTTATTCATTATATTATAGTTAATTTATCTAAGCAATAATAAAAACTAAGTTAATTAAATGCATGGTTTATAAATTATAAAAAAGTTGTATCATTGTAAAAAAAGTACCATAATTATTATGTAATGTTCAGAGTGTAGATAAAATATTCATTTTTAACTTATATGAACTGATTTTTGTTAAGTAGACAGTATAATACTTGAATTTATTTCTATGGATAAGTCAAATTTATCAAATACAAGCTTATTGTTATTTTAATATCTTAAAACATTGTAAACTATGATATTAAAAAAATTTTTTAGTGTAACCGTATAATAAAAAAGCATACATAATTACATTTATAAATATAAAAATGTGAGTTAGATAATGTTATTAAATAAATGAAAATACATAGTACTGATTTTTTTATAGAATGATACTGTATAAAAAGTTTCTACTGATAAGAACTAAAAGTTATAGGAGTTGATACAAATTAGTAAGATTGGCAATGCAATAAAGATGATGCTGTTAATACAAAGTAGAGGAAGAATGAAATGTAGTGAATTAGCATCTGAATTAGAGGTTACAGAAAGACAAATACAAAAATATAAAGCTGATTTAGAACAAGCAGGAATATTTATAACATCTAAATCAGGAGCTTATGGTGGATATGAAGTAGACAAAGAAAATAGTATAACTAACATTAATTTATGTTTAGAAGATATTTCAGTATTAGATATGGTAAATGAACAATTAAAACATAATAATGATATTTATAAAAATGAGTTTGAGGATATTATCACGAAGATAAAAGCAGTTACAACTATAAAACAAGACAAAACAAATATGGACTATTTTAGTATACAAGCACAGAGTAATTATGACTATAAAAATGAAAAACAAAAAATAAATAATATAAAACTTGCTTATGTAACTAAGAAAAAATTGAAGATAAACTATTACTCTATAAAATCAGGTTATAGTGAAAGGGTCGTACATCCATATGGGCTTTATAACTATAAATCTGATACATATATGGTTGCATATTGCGAAAATAGAAATAAATTTATAGATTTCAAGATATGTAGAATAAAGGACTACTATATTTTAGAGGAGCACTATAAAGTTGATAAGACTTTTAATTGGAAAGAATATAGTCAAAATAGTATAGGAATTTATAAAGATGATGAAGTAACTTTAGAACTAAAAATAAAACATCCATTTTCAGTAATTATAAAAGAAAAAGTATGGGCTGATAACCAAGAAATAATAGAACATGAAGATGAATCTATAACTTTTAAAGCGACTATGAGAGGATATACAGAAATAAAAAGTTGGATTTTAAGTATGGGATGTAATGTATGTGTAATAGAACCAAAGAAACTAAAAGATGATATTAGAAATGAAATAGAAAAAATTAAACAAAATTACTAAATATTTCTCATTGCCACATTTATAGTTCGTGGTTGGATGATATTATTATAATTAAGAGAGGTGATAACTATGAGAATGAAAGTAGAATTTAAAACAGATAAGCTACCAATAGCGTATAACACCTTATTTATGAGCGTTATAAAAGAAGCTATAAAAAAATCTAGTGAAGAATATTACAACAGCTTATATTACTATGAAGATAAAAATAACAAAAAGACTAAAAACTTTACTTTTTCAGTATATGTTAAAGGATATGATATTGAAAATGAAAACTTCATAGTTAAAGATAGAGTAATTTTAAATATAAGTACTCCAGATTTAGAATTAGGACTTAATTTATACAATGGGCTTATCAATTATCCTAAATTTACATATAAAGATTATGAATTAAAAAGGATAAGAGTTGATTTAGGAAAAGAGATGAATATAGATAGCGAAGAAGCTATATTTAATGCATTATCTCCAATATGTATAAAATCAAAAAATGGAAAGTTTTTAAATATAGAAGATAGTGAGTACATAAAAGAGTTTAACTACATATCTAATGAAGTACTTAAAAATTATAGAGGATATGGACTTAAAAAAGAATTAAATTTTGAAAATATAAAGCTTAATAAGGTTGTAGTTAAAGAAGGACTTAGAGAATTTAGAAATGTTACAGGAAAATCATATCAATATGTAAATGGATATAAAGGTAAGTTTAAATTAAATGGAGATATAGAAGATTTAAATGATTTATATAAATTAGGTATTGGATTTAAAAGAGCACAAGGATTTGGATATATAGATTTTATTGAATAGAGAGGTGAAGGTGTGAAATTAAGGGTTTATAAAAATGATTGGTTTTTTAATATGGGTATAGTAGGTTTTTTAAACATATTAAATAAAGCTGAAGTAAAAAATCAAGTTACTATAAATGAAGATTATATTGAGTTTGAGAGTTGCTTACTTGAAAATTTTCACCACTATTATTTTGATTATTTTATGGATGAGTATGATATATATACTCGTGTAAAAAACAGCATAGAGTATAGCATTAAATATGTTAAAGCTCATCCAGATAAAATTAAAGATAGTGCAAAGAAAATAAAAGAAAGTTTGAAAAAGCAAAATGATAAAGTCAAAAAAATAGATGAAAAAAGCTATGAAATAATAAAAGAAAAACTTGATTTAATAGGTAAATTAAAAAAGGAAGATGAAGTAGAAGAACTAGAAAACATATCAAAAGAGTGTTTAGATATTATCAAATTAAAACACATAAATGATAGACTAACAGCTAACTTATATAAATTTATTATAGGTGATAATTATTTTGGACAAACAAGCTTTTTCAATGTAAATAAATCTAAATATGATTTAGATGGATTAAAAAAAGTTATGTACAATGACTATCTAATATCAATAGTTTATTTGGGAGAACTACAAAGTTTATTAAATGAAGGTTGTATAGAAACTTTAGAAAAATATATAACTGAAAAACTAGACTACATAAACAAAGAATTAGAAGCAAAAAGAATAAGTAAACCTAGCATAAAGATTATTGAAAAGATTATGAAAGATATAAACAGTAAGTTTATAAAGAAGAAAAAGAATATTGAAGATATAAAAATGTATTTAGAGAGTCTTGAAACTTGTGAAATGTGTGGTACTTATAAAGGTCTAATAAATGACTATTCAGAGAGTAACTTTGCACCTCTAGGTGTAAGTAATGATAATTCAAAAAATATGTTTTGGAATCAGGATTCAACATATTCTATTTGTGACTTATGTAAGCTTATACTATTTTGTACACCAGCAGGAGCTACATATATACGAAAAAACTATATTACAGATGAAGATAATGAATTTTACTCTTTTGTAAATATAGATACTTCTATATGTGATATATATAACACTAATATAAACTTAAAATACTTAAAAGACAGAGAAAATCCTTTCAATGACTTAGTTATAGACATAGTAACTGAAAATAAAGATAAAAGTGTATGGCAGTTACAAAACATATTATTTGTAGAATTTAAGGCTAGTATAGAGGCTAAAAAGTGTAAAATGAATTACTTTAATATGCCTATTTATTTAGCTAAGTTCTTTGTAAATGAAGAGGGGAAAAATTCTAAGCTTATACAAAGTATATATAATCAAAGATTTAAAGCTAATGTAGTAGATATATTATTAAAAAATAGAGATTTAAAGCATTTAATAAATACCTCATTAAGAGAAAGAATTAAAGATAATTTAGAAGAAAGTAAAAAAACAAAAATATCAGCAAGTGATTGCTATAAAGCTATAAAAGTAAGAGCACTAATAAATAGTTATAAGAAAGGGGTATATGAAATGAATGATAAAAAGCTAAAAGTAGTTAAATATGCGGGTCATGAAATACACGATTACTATGTAAATAATAACGCTAAAAATAAGATAAATGGAATAGCCTATAAACTATTAAATGCAATAAAGGTTGGAAATAAAAAAGACTTTATGGATACAGTTTTAAGAATATTTATGTCAGCAGAAAAAAGTGTACCATCAGTATTTATAGAAATAATGGCAGAAAAAGATTTAGATTTTGAATCAATAGGACATGCATTTATAACAGGACTAATATCTGAAAAATATGAAGCTAAAAATGATGATAATAAATAGGAGGTAAAATAATATGAAAAAGGGATTAACTTTCACAGTAATAGCACAAGCTCAAAGCTTAAATTATGGAGAAGGAATAAGCAACATTGCAGAACTTAAAAAATTAACTAGAGCAGATGGTAATGTATATACTTTTGCATCACGCCAATGTTTAAGATATGACATAGTAAGACTTGCATCAGAGTTATTTAACTGGAACTTACAAGTTGTAGATAAATCAAAAGGAACAATACAATTTAAAGATGATATGACTATAAAAGATTCACAAGAGATGGACTTATTCGGATATATGAAAACAAGTAAAAAAGATGACAAGGACAAAGGTGGATCATCAACTAGAGAAGCTGTTGTAAGATTAAGTAATGCAATATCATTAGAAGCATATAGAAGTGATATGGACTTTTTAAATAATAAGGGGTTAGCTGATAGAATAGGAGAACATCCAAACCTTGCAAATGTAGAACAACATTTAAGCTACTATACATATACAGTAACAATAGATTTATCAAAAGTAGGAATAGATGGAGATATAGAATTATCAAATGAAGACAAATGTAATAGAGTAACTCAATTATTAGAAATCATAAAAATACTAAATAGAAATATAAGAGGAAGACAAGAAAACTTATCACCATTATTTGTAGTAGGAGGAATGTATGATATAGCAAATCCATTCTTCTTAGGCAGAGTTAAAGTTGAAGGAGATAAAAATGGATATAAAGTAAGTTCTGATACTATAAAAGAAGTAGTAAATAGTACTTTCTTAGGAAAAGAATTAAAACAATCAACTTATATAGGAATGGTAGAAGGATCATTTACTAACAAAGATGAGTTTAAAGATATATTAGGAGAAAACTTATTAACAGTAGATAAATTCTTTGGTCAATTAACTAAGGGAGTAAAAGAATACTACGGGGTGAACTAATATGAAAGTCTTAAAGTTAAAGCTATTTCAAGAAACAGCATGTTATAAAAACCTTTTGCAATGAAAATAACTGAAACATACCCACTTCCACCTTATTCAACGGTGAGTGGGTTGATACATAAGGTGTTAGGAGCAACAGAATATATACCACTTAAAATAAGTATACAAGGTAATTATGAAAGTATATTTAATAATTACCAAACTACTTATTTTTATAAAAAAGATACTATAACATCTATGCCTATGAATAGTCATATGTTACTGAATGTAAATTTAATAATTCATATAGGAGCAGAAGAAGAAATATTACAACAAATATATGAATGTTTACTTAATAGTAATGAATACTTATCTCTTGGTAGAAAAGAAGATTTACTTAGAATAGATGATATGTATTTTACAGAGTTAGAAGAATTTGACGTAGATGAAGATAATGAAGAAGATGATTACGAAGAAAATGAACTAATAGAGTTTAAAATAAAAAGACCAATTTATATACCTAAAGAGAAACTACAAGATAATGATATATCAGGAATTAGTTATAGATTAAACAACTACTATACTAATAATGCATCTAAAGAGAAAAAAAGGATATGGAATAAAGTAGATACTTACTATGTTGAATGTGGTAAAAATATAAAATATGGAAAAATATTATTAGACTCAGATTCAAAAGAAAGAGATTTAGTTTACTTTAATATGTAAACTTAAAAGTAGGAGGATATTATGATATACGCAAAATCTAACCCAGTAGAAACTTTGAGAGAACATACAGACGCTCTTATTGAACAACTTAAATTATTACAAAAATACTATGGAAAAAATATAAATAACTTAGACTATATAAATAAAGATGAGTTTTGGAAACTATTAGATATAGTAGTAGAGTTTCATGATGTAGGTAAGGCATTTTCACCTTTTCAGAAGTTAATAAGATCAAATATGGATATAGAAATAGATGAGCCAAAAGTTATAACTGATTTAGAGAATAATGTAAATCATAATTATATTTCTCCTGCTTTTATAAAATATAAAGAGTTAGGAATAAAGGATAGAGAGCTAAGAAAAGTATTAAATCAAGCTATAGTATATCACCATGAAAGAGATAAATTTATAGATGAAGATTTTAAGAATTTAGTACAAAAAGTATTGGATGAAGATTTAATAAATAAGATTGATGAAATTAAAAATGATTTTAATATTAGATATAGTATTAAAGAAAAAAAGCTAAGTAGTTCTTACTTAGATACAGTAGAAAAAAGAATAGACAGTAAACATCCATACTATAAGTTATACATAATGCTAAAAGGACTACTTCATAAATTAGACCATAGTGCATCAGGTCATGAATTAATAGAAGTAGATTGTGATAAACATATTGGAAAATACACAGAAGAATTTATATTAAATCAATATGATGGATTGAGAGATGTTCAGCAATTTGCAAAAGAAAATACTTATAAAAATGTTATGTTAATAGCATCTACAGGTATGGGCAAAACTGAAACAGCACTTATTTGGATAAATGAAGATAAAGCATTTTTCACATTACCACTTAGAGTAAGTATAAATGCTTTATTTGATAGAGTAGGTGAAATAAAAAATAATAATGGGGATGCATATGAATATGCAGGATTGTTGCACTCAACAAGTATAGATTATTTAGAAGAAAATAACTATGAGGATTCAAAACAAATAACTGATTTATCTAAACTTATGTCTAAAAAGCTTACTTTCTCTACAATAGACCAAATATTTAAATTCCCATTTATGTATAAAGGCTATGAAAAAACATATGCAACATTAGCATATTCAAAAGTAGTAATAGATGAAATACAAGCCTATTCACCAGAAATAGCAGCAGTACTTATAAAAGGTCTTGAAATGATTCATAAAATAGGTGGAAAATTTATGATTATGACAGCTACTATGCCAACTATATATATAGATGCAATGAAGGAAAGAGGATTATATGATGAAAATTTAGCAACTGCTATATTTAACACAGATAAAATAAGGCATAACATAGTAGTAAAAGATGAATCTATAAATGAAAATCTAGAAGAAATAACTAAAGGTGGTTTTAATAAAAAAGTACTTATAATAGTAAACACAGTTAAAAGTGCAATTGAAAAATATGAGCAAATAGAAAAAATAATAGAGGATAATAACTTAGATATAGACTTGAATTTACTACACTCAATGTATATACAAGAAGATAGAAGTAAACTTGAAAAAGCAATAAAGAAATTTGCTAAAAGTGAGAAAAATGGAATTTGGATTACAACTCAATTAGTAGAAGCATCTTTAGATATAGACTTTGATATATTACATACTGAAATATCAACATTAGATAGTTTATTCCAAAGATTTGGTAGATGTAATAGAGCAGGAAAAAAAGAAATTGATAATCCTAATGTGTATATATATACAAAGGAAGCTCAAGGAATAGGAACTATATATGATGAAGAAATAGTTAATAAAGGTATAGAGTTGTTAAAAGAGTACACAAGTGGAAAAGAATCACTAAAAATAAAAGAAGATGATAAAGTAAAAATGGTAGAAGTACTATACTCTAAAGAAAACTTAAAAAATACAGAGTTTTATAAAAAGTTTAGAAAAGCTTTAGATATATTAGATACTATCCCACCGTATAGTGTAAGCTCAAATGATGCTCAAAAAATACTAAGAAATATTGATGCATATACAGTTATACCTAGAGAAATATACAATAAAATAGATGATACATTAATACAAGACTATAAAGATATAGGCGAAGAATTAAGTATAGCATATAAAAATAAAGATAAGAGATTTATATCTAAATTAAAGGATGAAAGAAGAAGTATAAGACAATCAATAACTAAAAAGACTGTAAGTGTATCATCATATAAAGTAAGAGATAAAAGGCTTATTACAGATATAGAAGTTAAAGGATTAGAAGATTTAAAAATATTAGAATATCAATATAATATGGATAGTGAAACGCTAAAAGGTAAAGGTGTCCTTATAGGAGAAGAACTATCTCAATTTATATAGAATTTAATTAAAAGGAAATTTTTATATTAACTATGTGGCGAATTTTTTACTAAAGAAAAGGGTGAAATAATGTCCATAGATATAGAGGATTTAAAGGTACAAGGTGTAAAAATAAACTATTATTATATATGTAAAAGAAAATTATGGCTATTTTCAAAAGGTATAACTATGGAACAAAATAGTTCTAGAGTAGAGTCAGGAAAAATAGTGCATGAAAATTCATATAAAAGAATGAAATCAAAAGAAGTACTAGTTGATGATATTTTAAAATTAGATATTATTCAAGGTGATTATATAAGAGAAGTTAAAATAAGCTCTAAAATGCAAGAAGCTGATGAAATGCAATTATATTATTATTTATATTACTTAAAAAAAGTTTTTGGAATAGAGAAAAAAGGAACAATAAACTATGTAAAAGAAAAGAAACAATATGAATTAATACTAACATCAGATATAGAAGCAAAGATAGAAAAAACTTTAATAGATATAAAGTATATATGTAAACAACTACATCCTCCAAAGTTAGAAAAATTACCATATTGCACTAAGTGTGCATACTATGAATTTTGTTTTGCTAAGGAGGAAATATAATGAAAGACTATTATATAATAAGTAGTGGAAGTATAAAAAGAAAAGATAATACAATTTATTACTATGATTTAGAAGGTGATAAAAAGGCATTACCAATAGAGCAAGTAGATGATATACATATCTATGGAGAAGTTGACTTAAATACAAAGTTAATAAACTATATAAGTAGATATGGAGTAATGTTGCATTTCTATAATTATTATGGATATTATAGTGGTACTTATTATCCAAGAAAGAAAAATGTATCTGGATTTAGCTTAGTATGTCAATCAGCTTGTTATTTAGATGAAGATGAAAGAATGTATTTGGCAAAGTCTTTTATACAAAGTGCAGCTCATCATATACTTAGAAATATGAGGTACTATAAAGTTGATGAAAGTCTTATAGACACTATAAAAAGAGAAGTTGATAATTTAAATGAAGCAATAGATATACCTGATTTAATGGGAAGAGAAGGTAGAATTAGAAAGACTTATTATAAATCATTTAATCAAATATTAAAAAATGGATTTGAATTTGAAAAGAGAGAAAAAAGACCTCCAAAAGACCCAGTAAATGCGCTTATGTCATTTGGTAATAGCATTATGTATACTAATGTTTTAAGTGAAATCTATAAAACACAATTAGATCCAACTATAAGTTTTTTACATGAGCCTTCAACAAAAAGATTTTCACTTAGCTTAGATATAGCTGAAATTTTTAAGCCATTGATAATTGACCCAATTATATTTAGTTTAATTAATAATAAGAGGATAAATAAAAAAGACTTTATATATGAAGATGATATATGCTATTTAAGTGAGACTGGAAAGAAGAAATTTTTACAAGATTTTGAGAAAAAGATGCAAACTACTATAAAGCATAGACATTTAAATAGAAAAGTATCATATAGAACTTTTATTAGGCTTGAATGTTATAAGTTAATTAAGCATTTCATAAAAGATGAAAAATATAAAGTATTAAAGGCATGGTGGTAATATGTTTGTTATAGTTACTTATGATATTGTTGAAGGGAATCATTTAAACAAAACAAGAAAAGTACTTAAGAAGTATTTGACTTGGACTCAAAATTCTGTATTTGAAGGTGAAATAAGTGAGAGTAAGTTACATAAATGTATGGCAGAGATAGAAAATATTATAGATAAAAAAATGGATTCTATATATGTTTATGAAATAAAAAATTCTAAAAATATTGAGAAAAAATTGTATGGTGTACATAAGAGTTTTGATGATATGTTTTTATAGTTTGCAGTGAGCAATATATGTGATAAAATTGTTGTAAGTATTATAAATAGTGTAATTGAGGCTATATTTATATAACTAGTACTTGCTTTATTGCAACTTTACTGCAAAATAAAGTAAAAAATTTAGCCTATTTTAATTGAAATCTAGAAATTTCAATGTATAGAGAATTAAAAAAATTGGGGTTTTATATTAACTATGTGGTATGTAAATAATGGTAATATAACGGGTTGGAAATATAATTCAAGAGTTTTATATTAACTATGTGGTATGTAAATGTTACTAATGAATTATTAGCAGATTCTGATGCTAATAGTTTTATATTAACTATGTGGTATGTAAATCCGGCAATATTAATAGAAACTTGCTTTGTATCTAATAAGTTTTATATTAACTATGTGGTATGTAAATTTTCTCTTATAAGAAAGTTATTTTTAAGTTTGATTACGTTTTATATTAACTATGTGGTATGTAAATTTTTTATTTAATCTGATTACATTTCTTGCAGCATTTAGTTTTATATTAACTATGTGGTATGTAAATTTGTAAATGTTCTATTAACTTTAGGACAATAAGTTCTGTTTTATATTAACTATGTGGTATGTAAATTGGGATGAATGGAAACAACTATATTTCCACCATTATGTTTTATATTAACTATGTGGTATGTAAATAGTGGTATATACTATTACTTGCGAGGGTAAAGGCATAGTTTTATATTAACTATGTGGTATGTAAATATTATAACTACATCTAAAAAAGTATCAAAGAAAAAAAGTTTTATATTAACTATGTGGTATGTAAATAAGAATTAGAATGTAATTCATTAGAAATTTTACTTAGGTTTTATATTAACTATGTGGTATGTAAATAAAATGTGGTTTGAAAAGGGGACTAATGTAAACACTTGTTTTATATTAACTATGTGGTATGTAAATGAATATTTGAAGATGTTATCTTTTAGAAAGCGAAAAAGTTTTATATTAACTATGTGGTATGTAAATTTTTCTTCATAAATTCTAACTTGCCTATCATCTTCTGGTTTTATATTAACTATGTGGTATGTAAATATTTAAAGCCTTCTATGTGTGATTTAGTAGGAAATTAGTTTTATATTAACTATGTGGTATGTAAATAGAGGAATTGGAGCTTGAACAGGAAGAACTTGAAAAGTTTTATATTAACTATGTGGTATGTAAATTTTCTTAAAAAAATAAAAGGATAAAACAAATAAAATGTACCCTATAGAGTAGACAGCTAATAAAAAGGTCTACTCTATAGGG
>OHMN01001670.1_pt1 | contig 12977 bp, 9 predicted proteins | sample 1569361 | NCBI WGS metagenome assembly OHMN01 (sample SAMEA3541508, study PRJEB24748) | human gut metagenome | biome: human gut; feature: human-associated habitat; material: faeces | place: China | collected 2012
GTCTTCGTTGTAACATAAACATAAGGTGTTGCACTTATATTGACAATCTATCATAGTAAAAGTCATGTCTCTTTACTACCCTTTTTTTACTTACTGCACTATCCCCATCTACATGTAATAAGCCTCTATTTGTGAATACATACTCATCTGATTTTGATTTTATTACGAAATAGATTTTCTCCCCATCTTCATTCATTATGTAATCATCACCATCAACTTTATCAAAATCCTTAGGCGATATTATTTTTCCTATATCTGATAATCCTAATGTATCTGCTGCCATTTTTCCAAATAAATTTCCTGCCATTTTACTCCTCCTATTTTTAATAACTTAATACCTCTAACTTATTATATCATAATAAATTTAATCATTTTTATTGTGGTTTATGTCAACTGGAATTTGTATTTCTGTAATAAATTCATTTATATCTTCAGTTTCATGAATATCAATTTTGTATATTTCTATAGGGTCAGATATAATTTTGTATCCTTTTTCTTCTATATATTTAAACATCTTATTAATATAATGTTTATTATTTTTATACTTCCCTTTATATGTTAAAGTTAAGTAATACCCTTCATTAAATATAATATTATAAATTTCTTCTTCATCCTCTAAAAAACAGAACACCGACTTAAATTCATTATATATACCTTGTTTTATTTTATCCAAGCAAAAACTAGATCCTATGTTATTGTTTCCTAATATAGTGAACCTATTTTCATAGTCCTTCTGTAATTTTTGTATTAGAAAATCAAACTCTTCGTCTTTCGTTATATTGGCATTTAATTCCCGGGACTTTCTTTTATTTATATATACTAGATCTATCTCGTATAATTTTAGATTTCTCAATTCATCATTTATAGTATCTAATCTTTTCATAATATTTTGTTTATAACTTAAGAGTTCTTCTATCTTTTCATCTATTAAAATTATTTCTTTATTTAATATTTCTTTAGTACTTTCAATATTTCTATCATCTAAATATTCCTTTATCTTCTTCATTGGAAAGTTTAAACTTCTAAGTTCTTTTATTAGGTTTAGTCTCCATATATCAGATAACTTATACATTCTATATCCATTTTTATCTCTAAATGGCTTTAGTATTCCTATATCTTCATAATACATAAGTGAATCTCTACCAATACCATATATTTTTGATATTTCACCGATTTTATAATAATCTTTCATAGTTAATTATTCTTCTCTCCCTTTATTTATGCATAAAGCTATGAGTATAAACTCATAGCTTTATATTATTCATATATAATTTCATCATCTATTTCTTCTATATTATCTTTATTGTCCTCATCATCTTTATAAATTATACTTATAATTTTTCCACTTATTGTAACTGCTATTATTGAGAAAAATACTTGTTTTATATCTAAGTAAACTAATGACATTAAAAGAACTATTGCATCTGTTGCTAAATAAACATGGTTAACTTTTAGTTTAAGAAGTTTATTACCTAAAAGAGCTATTACATCATCGCCTCCAGAGGCTCCTCCTCCTCTAACTACAAGTCCAACACCAACTCCTACACCTATACCAGCTAATATACTTGCTATTAACATGTTATTTGTAAAACTCGAGACTAAAAAGCCTATTTTTTCCCATATCTTATAGGTAGATGAGAACGTAATCGTAGATAAAATAGAGTATAATAAAAATTTCTTTCCAAAGAATTTTGATCCTATTGTAAACAATGAAAAATCTATTACTACACTAGTTATTGATGGTGATATATTAAAAACATGCTGTAATAATAATAATAAGCCTAAAACTCCACCTTCTGTAACATTATTTTGATAATTAAAGTTATAACTCCCAAATGATAAAATTGTTGCTCCTATTATTATTAGCAATATGCTTTTCAATGTTCCATTTTTTATATACCGCAAAGTATCACTCCTAATATTTATTATTTATACATAATATTATATACCTTAGTATAATACCAATGTATATAATAAATTTTTATTTATATTTATTAATACTATTAAAAAAATCCCTAGCTAAGATATATTTATTATACTTTAGCTAGAGATTTATATGTTTTTACCCTAAATTATTTTATTTTAGCTTCTATGTTTGCTATTCTTTCAAGAACTGAATTCATCATTTCTTCAAATTTAGCTTTTTTAGCTTTTTCTTCATTAACTAAGCTTTCTGGAGCCTTAGCTAAGAATCCTTGGTTTGAAAGTTTTCCGTTAACTCTCTTTATTTCACCTTCTAATTTAGCTTTTTCTTTATTTAATCTGTCTAATTCTTTAGAGAAGTCAACTAATTCATCAAGTGGTATAAATATCTTAACTCCTTCTATAACAACACTTACTGCATCTTCAGGTATGTTGTTTTCATTATCAACTATTTCAACAACTGATGCAGATGCTAATGTTACAAAGTAATCCTTACCTGCTTCCATAGCTTCTTTCTTTTCAGCTGTAGGAACTATTATAACCTTAGCTTTCTTTGATGGTGGTACATTCATCTCAGCTCTTACGTTTCTTATGTTTCTTATACCATCCATTGTTAAGTTCATCATTTCTTCTTCTTTAGCCATGTTATCAGCTTCGTTATAGTGAGGGAACTGTGCTATAACTATACTTCCTTCTACTGTTGGAAGGTGAGTGTATATTTCCTCTGTTATAAATGGCATATATGGGTGAAGAAGTTTTAATATCTTCTCTAATACATATGTTAATGTGTATAAAGCAGTTTGCTTAGCAAGCGTATCATCAGAATATAATCTTGGCTTAACTATTTCTATATACCAGTCACAGTATTCAGACCATGCAAAGTCGTATATCTTTTGAGCAGCTATTCCAAGGTCAAACTTATCCATGTTGTCTGTAACTTCTTTAACAACATTGTTTGCTCTTGATATTATCCACTTATCAGCTAAAGTCATATTAGCTTCAACTGATTCTCTAGTTACACCATTCATTATCTCTTCATCTATATTCATGAATACAAATCTTGATGCATTCCATAATTTATTTGCAAAGTTTCTAGCAGCTTCAACTCTTTCCATGTAGAATCTCATATCATTTCCTGGTGAGTTTCCTGTAGCTAACATGAATCTTAATGCATCTGCTCCATATTGGTCTATTACTTCTAATGGATCTATACCATTTCCTAAAGATTTACTCATCTTTCTACCTTCAGAGTCTCTAACAAGTCCATGTATTAATACATGCTTGAATGGAGTTTCTCCCATACAGAACATTCCTGCAAATGCCATTCTTACTACCCAGAAGAATATTATATCGTATCCAGTAACAAGTACACTTGTTGGATAGTAGTAATTTAATTCTTCTGTATTATGTGGCCATCCTAATGTTGAGAAAGGCCATAATGCAGAAGAGAACCATGTATCAAGTACATCTTCATCTTGTTTGAAGTGAGTATGTCCACACTTACATTCTTTTGGCATTTCTTTAGCTACTACTACTTCACCACATTCTTGACAGTAATAAGCTGGTATTTGGTGACCCCACCATAATTGTCTCGATATACACCAATCTCTTATATTTTCTAACCATTGAGTATAAGTTTTATCAAATTTATCAGGAACGAATTGTAAATCCTTATTTCTAAGTATTTCTAAAGCTGGTTTAGCTAATTCATCCATCTTAACGAACCATTGATCTGATAATCTTGGCTCAACAACAGTTCTACATCTGTAGCAAGAACCTACATTGTGGTTATGGTCTTTTATCGCTATTAAGTATCCTGCTTCATCTAAGTCAGCTATAAGTTGCTTTCTGCACTCATATCTGTCCATACCTTCGTACTTACCAGCTAACTTATTCATTGTTCCATCTTCGTTCATTACATTTATCTTTTCAAGATTATGTCTTTGACCTACTTCAAAGTCATTAGGGTCGTGAGCTGGAGTCATTTTAACTGCTCCTGTACCAAACTCTAAATCTACATAATCATCAGCAACTATTATAAGTTCTCTACCTATTAGAGGAAGTATAGCATGCTTACCTACCAAATGCTTATATCTTTCATCTTCTGGATTTACAGCTATACCAGTATCTCCTAACATTGTTTCTGGTCTAGTTGTAGCTATTTCTAAGAATTCATCACTACCTGCTATTGGATACTTTAAGTGATAGAACTTTCCATCATGTTCTTCATGTTCAACTTCAGCATCTGATAAAGTTGTTTTACAATCTGGACACCAGTTTATTATTCTATTTCCTCTGTATATCTGACCTTTTTCATAAAGTTTCACAAAGAACTCAGTAACTGCTTCGTTACATCCTTCATCCATTGTAAATCTTTCTCTGTCCCAGTCACAAGAATCTCCTAACTGCTTCATTTGGTCTACTATTTTTCTACCAAATTCATTTCTCCAGTCCATAGCTCTCTTTAAGAATTCTTCTCTTCCTAATTCGTACTTTGTTTTTCCTTCTTGTTCTTTTATTCTTTCAACAACCTTAACTTCTGTTGCTATAGAAGCATGGTCAGTTCCTGGTTGCCATAATGTTTCATATCCATCCATTCTCTTCCATCTTACAAGTATATCTTGTAAAGTATGGTCAAGAGCATGTCCCATATGTAATTGTCCTGTTATATTTGGCGGTGGAAGCATTATTGTAAATGGCTTCTTATTTGGGTTTGGCTTAGATTTAAATAATCCATCTTCAACCCACTTTGAATATAATCTTGATTCAAAGTCTTTTGGATTATACGTTTTTGGTAAATTAGTATTTTCCATTTCATTTCCTCCTTAGTTTTATGTAATAAATTACTTTGTTTCATATTTATTAGTGAAATCTATTTTACTCAAATATATTGAGCATAAAAAAGAGCTTTTCATCCTATAAATAAGGACGAAAAGCTCGCGTTACCACCTTAATTCCATGCTTATATATTTATTATATAATAAATAATAAAATCATGACTCTCAATAGATTTTATCGATTCTCACCGTCTAAACTTACTATTATTTCAGTCTAGAAACTCCGAAGCTACCTTCTGTAAACCTATACTTGAAAAATTTTTCAGCCTACGAATTTTTCTCTCTTTTAGTAGTATTTACATACTCCTCTTCATCAACGTCTTATATTTAATTTATTTCTTAATTATATCTAATTAACATTATTATTGTCAATTATTTATGATAATATATCTTATTTTGAAAATATATATTTATAAGTTTTTATTCCAAAAATTCATAGCCTCTTTCTCTTCTGTTATCGGAAGTATTTTATATCCTCTTTCTTTTAATATCATTATAATACCATCTAATGCTTCAACTGTTTGCTCTTTCTCATGTACTAATAAGACTAATTCATCTTTATTTCTTCCATTTAAAAGAACATTACTTACAATATTATCAGTTGTAGATTTCCAGTCTTCTGTATCTAAATTCCAATCCCATACTAAAAATCCATTTTCGACTAATATTTTATATGATTCTTCTGGAGTATTTGGTTTACTTCCATATGGAATTCTTATTAAATTTGAAGTTTCACCCGTTATTTCTTCAAATGTATTCCTACATATAGAAAACTCCTCAAGTGTAGATTGTGGTGTCTTATATAATGTTTTTACATCATGACTTACACTATGAAATCCAGCTCCATGTCCTTCTTGTTGTATTCTCTTAACTTCGTCTTTATATGTATTCATATTTCTATTTATCATAAAAAAAGTAGCCTTAACATCATTTTTATCTAGTATATCCAATATTTGATTTGTAAACTTTGACGGTCCATCATCAATAGTTATATAAGCTACTTTATCATAAGTTATATTGCTACTTTTCACTGAACTTTCTAAGTCTTGATTAATTATTTCAGTTATAGTCCTAGTTTTTATAGTCCTATAAACCTCATTATTATAATAACTTACATCTTCTTTTAAAAAAATTTTTTTTAATACTAATGAACATAGTACCATTATTAATAAAGAAATAAATATTAATTTTGAATTCCCCTTAAAATTGGCTTTCATCCCCCAGCGCTCCTTTTCTAACTCCTAAAACTAATTGCATCTTGTATATTTAAAAATATAAGCAATTTGTTTTTACTTATTTTTCCCATAAAAATTCTATTCTCTTTAAAAATAGTTATGCTAATTATTTATTAAACATTCTTAATTTCTAAGTTATTAACATTATGATTATTGATTTGATACAATGTTCTAATATAATTTCTCATAAAAAATACAGTACATCATAAATCTATACTTTTAAGACTTATGATATACTGTATTTTCAATCTATATTTTTTAATCTATCTATTATATTTATTTCTTCTAATATCTTTGATAAATGATAGTTGAATACTGGACTTTTTTCATTATCTATCTTCCAATTTAAAATATCTACATTATACATTTCTTTAATTTTTAAATAATTATCATTATTTATATATATATCTTCATCAATAAGCTGTATAGATTTAATATGATGATTTATTGATTTATATAGTAAAATCTCATTTTCTATTATATCTATATTTACTTGATTTTTAGTATATTTCATTTCATCAACTAACTTTTGATATATCGTCTCTAATTTACTAATTTTCTTTCTTAGCCTCTCTCTATCGAAAACTCCATTATTTATTATTCCAGATTTAATACACTCTCCTACAATTCTCCTAGCATTTTTTAAGCTTTTATCAGTTATTTCTAAGTAATCAGGTCTTGCTAATACATAATTTATAATTACACCTATAACAACGCCTACAGATGTGTCCATTACTCTCTGTATAGAATAATAAGCTGGGTTTGAATCTATAATGCCTAAATGTATAGATAAGAACGTGACACTAGAAACTATTATTCCAGAATTTATCCCAAGTGCTGTACAACTATATATAGTAGTCATTATTCCAATACCAGCTAATATAGGGTTACCTGGGCTAATCAGTACGCATAAAAAACCTACTAATCCACCTATCATCGTTCCCTTTACCCTATTAAATCCTAACTTTAAAGACCCTTTTACCGTATCTTGTACTGATGCTACACACCCTACGCCTGCAAACATTGGATTTTCCACTAAATACTGTGCCAATAATGTACAAAGAGAAACAGCTATACCTGTTTTAACAGTTCTCATACCGATCTTCTGCAACTTCACCTTGTTTCCTCCTAATGATATAAATACTTTGTCAACTATTTATTTTACTATAATAATATAAATAATTCATTTAAATCTTAATCTTTAACAATTTTTTCATGTTTATATATCCTAATATAAGAGGTTTACAGCAAATATAAATAAGCAATTAAATATTTTTCAGATAGAAAATTCATATGAAGGTTAGCTTTATTTTCTTATGCATATGCCTAAAAAATTGACTAATTTGATGTATAAAGATACATCCAATAAGTTGAGTCTAACTTCTATATTTAGTATCTTATAAATAAAAATCTTCATAAAAAAAGAAATAGCCATTTTATGCAAATTAAAAATGGCTATTTATCTACAATATAGCTAAAAAAATACTATAATAGTATTTTTATTACTTTTCTACCGTACTTTTTAATATATTTATATAATTTAACAAGTCTGATATTCTTATTATTGCTTCTTCTTTAAACTTACTTATATTATATCTTTCGCTTTCCCATACTTCCTTAAAGAATCTTTTAAATATATTATCTAACCTATTATCTCTTATTATTAGATATTTATTTTCATATTCTGAGTATTCATCAAAATTTCCTTTTATAATATTAATATTTCTAGATAAATAAGCTGTTGGATTTTCCTTATTTTTAAAATCATCTACTAAATTTCCATTTATCAATTTTATATCAATATCTTCATTTTCTTTAAGAATCTTTTCCATATACTCTATATGCTTTTGCCTTTGTTCTAAAGATAAGGTTATGGTTGTATTAAAGAAACTTAGTCTACCATTAGATATATATTGTCTAATAGCATTTTCGTACATAAGTATTTGTATGTTTGATTTATATATAGCATTTTGAAGTACAGCATCTATATGTTTTAATTCATCAACTATTTCTTTTGATTCTCCGAATACTATTTTACCTATTTCTAAGAATAAATCTGATGGCATAAATAGTTCACTCATATTTCCTATCAACCATCTTAAATCTCTTCCTATCATATATTCTATATAATTTTTTTCTAATATAATCTCTCTTGGATTTTTTTCTAAAAATGTAATTCTAGACCTAGTCTCTATCATTTCTTCAAGAGATTCATATATATCTTGTACTACTTTCGGATCTTGTGAAACATTTGTAAACAAGCATTGTTTAGTATCTGTATATACAGTATAAGTAAAGCTATTTTCTTTTATTACTGATGTTAGTGAGTATTGAGCATGTTTACAACTATAAAATGTAAAGTTAATATTTGAATAAATTTTAATCATATTCATAAGTAATATTGTATTAAAAATTATATCATCTGCATTTTCATCAAAACTTATTAAAAATCTAATTCTTACATTTTTCATTTCTGTTTTTATAGTAGAACCACTTCTTATTCCTGCAATATGAAGTTTATCATCTTTTCCTAGAGAAAATAAATCAGCTAATAAGATTACATCATTTTTTATTTCTTTTTTAGTCAAATCCATAATATCTTCATCTAAATGTTTCTTTAATAATCTTGGTTTTATATATAATAAACTATTACATTGCTCTGTATTTTCTTTTCCTACTTTTATATAATTTTTATTAGCTTTCTTCTGACTACTAAATAAATATGATTCATTAAGCATATCTTGTATATACTGTATTATACTTTCATCACTACTATACTTATTTATATCTAGTTTATAATACGCTAAAATTTCACACGTATGTATTTCTGTTGCATTATCTACTACAAATTTAGCAGTCTTCTCACAAATATTTTTTATATTCTTTGATGCAGGAAGCATTGCACCACTTATCCACTTACTTATATAAGATACGTCATATCCTAATTCTTTTGCTAATGAGTAATTCTTTTGACCTGAAAATTGTATCAATTTCTCAATATTTTTACCAAATTCCATGTTTACCATATTTGGACTCCTTTGATTTGAATATACAACTTATATATATGTATAATAACATACTTTCATACAAAACCAAATATTGAATACTTATACATACATTGAATCAGTTGAGTCAATATATATCAATTGATTCACATTTCATCAGTTGTTGTCGAATAACGTCGTATGATAATATGTATATATTGTCTAAATTTATTTAATTTTGCTTAATATAGTTAAATTTAAAACACAATAATTTATAGGAGGATGATATTGTGGATAAGAAAAAAATTATATCTAGTACAGTAGTATTTTTCATTACAACTTCTATTGTTCTATTATTTTCAGGTATATTTGGAGGAGAAAACGTATTAGTTGGTGTTCAAGGTACTGCAGCGGTATTATTTCTTTTAACTATTGACTTCAGTCTAAATCCAGTTAAAAACACTATATATTTTGTACTTCTTGAATTGACTATTGGTTTAGCTGCATATATAGCTTCTTTAAATCCTTACTTAGCAATAATAAGTACATTTTTAATGATGTTTTATATATTTTATACTTTCACTTACAATACAAAAAAACCTGCTTTTCTACCATTTTCATTAGCATTCATTTATATGCTTTATGATCCTGTAACTGCTCAACAGTTACCAAAAAGATTCCTAGGTTTAATTGTTTGTGGACTTGCTATAATGTTATTACAAATATTAGCTAACAAAGATAGACTAAAAAAAGAATCTGTATCTAAATTAAACAATGCTTTAGAATCTATTAATAAACAAATAGAATTAGTAAACACTAATTCTACAGAAAGATTAAGCTTAAATAAAGATGCTGAAGTAAATTTAAATCAATTAATAGAATCTTTTACATTTGCTATTAACCAAAATAAATCTAAAGTATCTATAGATTTACTTAAATATTTATCTATTGCTCAATTTTTAGATAGTTTAAATATAGAGTTAAATAAAACTAATAAATTTACAAATACAGAAGATTTATCAGCTTTACTTAATAGCATAAAATTATATGTAAATAATGAATCAAATATAGATAGTATTTTAGATAATATATCTGTATACGAGTCTAAAAATCTAGAAAACTACAATAATAATTTAAATTTAGTAGTATATCCTTATGTTGCAAAATTAAAAAGAGACTTACAACAAACTAACGCTGATAAAATTATCAATGAATACTCTAGAAGTAAATTCTTTGAAAACTTTAACTTAAAAAATGATTTATCTTTTAAATCTGCTAAATTTACTTTTGCTTTTAGAGGTGCTTTACTTTTAAGTATTGGAGTATTCTTAGTAGCTTTATTTAATATAGAAAACGGTAAGTGGATAATCTTTACTTTAGCAGCTATAAATCAACCTTATTTAGATAAGGCTAATATAAAACTTCGTGATAGAATGGTTGGTACTCTTGTAGGGGCTGCAATATTCTTTGTTGTTTACTCTATAGTTAAAGATGATTCAGTTAGAATGGCACTTCTACTTCCTGTAGGATATGCTATGACTTATATTACTAATTATACGTATAGTGTAATATGTGTTACATTATTTGCATTAGGATCTATATCTGTTGGAGCTAATATACCTTTTATAGCTGTTCAAAGATTAATCTTTGTATTAATAGGTTGTGTTATTGCTATAATTGCAGATAGACTTATATTCCCAACTTATGCTTATAAGTATACGCAATCAGCTATCAATAAATCAATTGCTACTAATAAAGAAATAGTTGATTTATTATCTAAAAAAGATATATCTGTTGAAACATTTGCTAAAAATGTACAACCTTTAATAATTAGAAATACATGGCTTAATAAATATATAGCTTACAACAATACTACTTTAAATTCTAAAGATGTGGATGAATTTATTTATAATCAAAATATTTTTATAAATGATGTAATAGCTTTCGAAAGTTTACTTTACACTCATGATAAAAATTCAATTGATAAAGCTAGTTTAGAAAAAGATTTTAATTATATTATAAATAATAACTTATCTAATGACGATGTTGTTAAACTTATAGATACAAAAGATTGTCATTTTAATAAACTTATTTTAAATAATTTTATCAATATTAAAAATAATTTATCTCATTCAAATAATTTAAGCAATAATGCTATTAAATCAATTTAATTAAAAATAAAGAGGTTATTATTATGATTAAATCATATATAATCCCTTTTTTCAGAGCGTAGACAAAGCCTACGCTCTTTTATTTTTTAATACACTTTATTAGTTTATAAATAAAAAAATAATAGATAAAATATCAGATTTTTATCTATTATTTTTATATTGTAATTATATTATTCCTTGGCTCATCATTGCATCTGCTACTTTTTAGCAACGGATTTATCCGCAGCGGCAGCAAAGATATATCGTTGGCGATCTTTATTAATACATTAACCTAATTATAAAATTAAGCTACTATACTATCCCTTGACTTACCATAGCATCTGCTACTTTTAAGAATCCTGCTATATTGGCTCCAATTACATAATTTCCTGGAGCTCCATAGTTTTCAGCTGCATCTTTAGATACTTTAAATATATTTTTCATTATTATCTGTAATTTTTCATCTACTTCTTCAAACGTCCAAGATAACCTCATACTATTTTGAGACATTTCAAGTGCTGAAGTTGCAACTCCACCTGCATTTGCAGCCTTGGCTGGAGCTACTAATAATCCTTTTTCTAAGAAATATTTTACAGCTTCGTTTGTACAAGGCATGTTAGCACCTTCTCCTATTACTGTAGTTCCATTTTCAACTAATATTTTAGCATCATCTAAGTTTATATCATTTTGAGTAGCACATGGAAGAGCTATATCGCACTTAACTGTCCATATTCCCTTCTGACCTTCAAAATACTGAGCTCCCTCTTTTCTAGCTATATATTCTTTTATTCTATTTCTTTCTACTTCTTTTATTTGTTTAACTATACTTAAATCTATTCCATTTTCATCTACTATATATCCAGATGAGTCACACATTGCAACTACTTTAGCTCCATAGTCTATAGCTTTCTCAGCTGCATATATTGCAACATTACCAGAGCCTGAAATTACAACTCTCTTATTTTCAAAACTTTGGCCATGATAATTTAACATTTCATTTACAAAATATATAACGCCAAATCCTGTAGCTTCTTTTCTAGCTAAAGACCCACCATAAGCTAATCCTTTGCCGGTTAAGACACCAGCATCATAAGAATTTCTTAATCTTTTATATTGTCCAAATAAATATCCTATTTCCCTTGCTCCAACACCTATATCTCCAGCTGGAACATCTAAGTTCGGACCTATATGTCTACATAATTCAGTCATAAAGCTTTGACAAAATCTCATTATTTCATTATCTGACTTTCCTTTAGGGTTAAAATCTGAACCACCTTTACCACCACCTATAGGTAAACCTGTCAAAGAATTTTTAAATATTTGCTCAAATCCTAGAAACTTTATTATGCTTAAGTTAACTGATGGATGAAATCTAAGTCCACCTTTGTATGGTCCTATAGCATTGTTAAATTGTACTCGAAACCCTCTGTTAACTTGAACATTTCCATTATCATCTACCCAAGGAACTCTAAACATTATTTGTCTATCAGGTTCAACTATTCTCCCTAATATATTTTGCTTTATATACTCTGGATGCTTAACTAATACAGGTTCTAATGAATGTAGTACTTCTTCTATTGTTTGGTGAAATTCACTCTCACCTATATTTCTAGCCTTTACTTGATTTATAATTTTCTCTATAGTTTCTTTAGCTTGTGCTTCAATAGTGTTTCCTAATACATCTTTATTTTCAAATCCCATTTTAACAGCCCCCTTTTATATAAAAGCACCTTTCAAGTAAATTCTATTATTTCTTAAAAACATTTTTAATATGTTTTTATTAAAATTTATTTAAATCTTCCTATTAAAGCTTTTCTATATTTAAATAAATTTTTTTGAAAAATACCT
>OHMN01001674.1_pt1 | contig 12961 bp, 15 predicted proteins | sample 1569361 | NCBI WGS metagenome assembly OHMN01 (sample SAMEA3541508, study PRJEB24748) | human gut metagenome | biome: human gut; feature: human-associated habitat; material: faeces | place: China | collected 2012
CTATATCTACTATTACCTTAGCATTTCCTATTTTAGTTTCATCTAATCTATTATTTTTCATATTACTCTGCCTCCTTGTATTTTTTATTTCCTTGTTTTAATTGTTCTAATGCATCTACTAATTGAGCTGGTACTGGAAGTCCTATAGCCGCTGCATTTTCTAATACACTAGCCCCTTCATTACCTGTATACCAAAAGCACACTAATGTCCTAAAAATCCATCCATTACCAATCATTCTATCTATTAGGACCGAAAGTATTAAGACATAAAAAATAGTTAGCTTTTTAGCTAACCCTCTAAATCCATATTCGCTACTTAGTTGTTTATTTACATAACCTCTTGTAACTCCCGTTACATAGTCTAGAGCCATAACTGTAACCAATATCATTAATGATAAGTCCCAGGCTCCAAATAACCATGTAAATATAGTCCCTAAAATTGCCAACATACTATTCATCTCCTTATTATAGATGTTCATTTTAATATCCCTCCTTTTAATTAAAATATATAAGGTTAGGAGAAATCCTAACCTTATTTTTAAAGCGTCATGCTCTGTTTGTATTCATATTTAACACTTTCCATATTTGTTTCAGTGTATTTTTCGGTGGTAGTAATGCTGGAATGTCCTAGCAATCTTTGTATAGTAGTTATACTAGCACCATTTTGTAAACCTAATGTAGCCATACTGTGCCTAAATAGATGAGGGAATACTGATTTATCAAACCCTGCTTTATCAGCTATTTTATTAATAATCTTTTGCACCCCTCTTGGTCCAACTCTATTGTAAGGTCTTTTACAAGTAACAAATAATGCTTCACCATATCCTTGGCGCTCTTTTAAATAGTTTTCTATATGGACCTTTGCCTTAGTGTTAAAATATACTATTCTTTCCTTATTACCTTTTCCTATAACTCTTATGCTATTATCTTGAAAATTTAAATCTTCTACATTTATACCTACAAGTTCAGATAATCTACATCCAGTAGCAAAGAGTAATTCTATTAAAGCCCTTTCTCTCGTATCGTTACACGCTAAACGTAATCTTTCTATATCTTCAATTGTAAGAGAGTTTCTAAGACGTTTAGGCAACTTTACTTGAGGTAATTTACGACTTGGGTCTTTGTCTATTATTTCTTCATCTACCATCCAACGAAAGAAACTTTGTAAATAACATACTTTTGTATTAGCAGTAGAAGGTTTTACACCTTCACATTCTTTAAATAAAAACATTCTTAAATCATTAAGAGTTATATCACGTACTTGTTTATGAGTATGTTCTGATAATCTTCTTAAGAAATAAAAATAATTTTGTAAAGTTAAATCAGATAAACCTTCTAATTTCTTTGCTTGTAAATACATAGTTATTTTTTCAGGTATATCAGATATAGTTAGAGCGGTTTCATTTTTTATTACAGTATAATCTTGCAATAATTCAACTAAGATCCTCTCTACTGATTGCTGATTTTCGAAATTAATATTAATATTTTCAGCAAGTTTTATTAATATATTTCTTTTGAATTCTTCATTGTAGTTCATAAAAAATACTCCTTATATCTTTTATGATACAAAGAGTATTTATAAATTATAACTACTATAATGCTCTATGTATTAGTTCGCAATATAAATCTATTATTAAATAATATTAAAATATATTACCGTTTTGACAGAATATATCTACTTCGTGATCTTGGTCACATAAGAATGTTATAGAACAATGTGCTTCTTCTATATTACCGCCTTTATCGTTAAACTCATTTAATAATCTATATCTGTTTTGTAATATGCCTAATGATTTAAATTTACCCCAGTCATTTTTTACATCAGTATAAATTGTATGTGTTACAGTTTTATCGCTTAAAGTAAACCCAATTTTAAAATCTTTATCAGATTGATATAAACAGTTAAATCTGAAATAACCAGTGTATGCAAATTCTTTTGTGTAATCATAGTTAAAAATTAAATTAACTGGATTGTTAGCTGTTAATTTAATTTTAGCGTGATATGTATTTAATCTCTCGACATCACTAGTTGGATATTTCAGTCCATAAATACTATTTTCTAATAACATTTTTTGATTGTTTATAGTTATGTCGTTGTACAATAAGTCAGTATCTTCCATAACAACAGCATTAGATATTAGTTGTCTGTTTTCATTATATATCATTGTGTTTATTTTAGAATTTTTACACTTTACTCTTAACCCATATTTCCAAGATGTTTTATGATTACCACTAAAATCAGAACCGTTTTTTTGAATTAAATCAACAACGTGATGTTCACCCTCTAATAAAACATCGGTTGCAACACCAGGATAAAACCACGAACATCCGTCTGTTGCACCTTGGAACATACAACCATATCCACCAAGCTTTAAGCTTCCACCACGTGATTGTTGGATCTCTATATTTGAATAATATGATGTACTACCTGTGTTTTCTATTGCAAATCCTGTTTGATAATCAACCCTATTAGTTAGATATAATTTACAATTTGACATTCTTAAAGACTTGCTGCTATTATATAATCCTGCTTTATCTGTATTAGAAATTGTTGTATTCGATATTAAACAATCAGTTCCTTTATTATAGATTCCATAACTAGAACAATTATATATTTCACAATCAACTATATGTGTTCCTAGTTGAGTTACAACACCATTTATTGCATTACATATATGTACTTTATATAGTTTTAATAAATTTGTTGCACTAGCATCACCTCTTGGAGCTAATAATGACCCTTGGTTGTCTAAATCTATTTTTATATTTTCATAGATTGTAAATGCTGTTGGTTGAATATCTCTACCACTAACTATTTTTATAATGGTATTATTTTCGCTTTCTCCTTTAACATTATTTACACTATTTAAATTATTTATTTCGTGTGTACCATTTGGGAAAAATAATTTTTCCCCTTCTAATTCAATTATTGCATCATCTAGTGAAATATTTTTTAATTGTGCATACTTTACAACATTAACATATTCACCAACAAAAAATTCGTCCGCCTTTTGTTCCAATTGCGAATCAAAATTATCAAGTCTATCTGGCAACCAATCATGTGATCCTCGTGAAGCAACAACTTCTGCATTACTATTCCCTTCATTGATTACTAAGTTTTTAAATTGCTCACCTAACTTATTTTGTTTTTCTGTAGTTCCTTCTACCTCTTTATTTATAGCATCTATTCCATCATGTATAGAACTTCTTACATCTTTGCCAAATAATGCACCTTTAATATTTTCTAAATGTTTTTTAATATTTGCCATAAAAAAATCACCTCCTTATTCTATTGGTGTTTGTAAAATTTCTAAGATAGTATCTAACTTTGTATCAAGTGTATCTATCTTATCTAATTTAGTTTTGATAATAGATATATCATTCTTAATTATAGATATATCAGTCTCAACAGAATCAATCCTTTCTGTATTATTAGTAACAATATTAGATAGCACAGTAACTAAATTTACAACCTCTTCAACATTATCTATATTGCCATTTAGTGCATTATCTAAATTTCCTATAGTTCCTCCTATAGTCACTATATTATCTTTAATGCCATTAACTGTACTTATAGTATTATTAATTTTTTCTGCAACTTCTTTAACCTTAGTAGCTGTTTTCATTATAGACAATTGATATTGTTTTATATCCTCAAATTTATCGCCTACATTTATACTTGAATTTTGAGGACTTTCTATATCTATAGTCTTTTCAACAACTCTTAAGTATTCATCAATATTCATCAAAGGATTAATAACTCTATAATAATTATAAATATCAATATTATCTAAATCTAAACCTATAAGGCTTAAATCTAGAGCACTGATACTATACTTCTTCTTAATTCTATTGTTAGATTTTAATAGTTCTTTCCCTTTTCTAAGTAAATTTTCAGGTAATGTTATATCATCCCAAGTTTCACTATCTTCGATTATCCCAAACTTAGACATAGCTTCGATATCATCTATATAATCTAATTCATTATTTATACTTGATATAGTAAGTCTTTCTTCTGTTTCAATTTCTGTTTCATTGCCTTCTTCATCAACTTCTGTTTTTTTAATTTTAGCACCTAAAGGAACTAATCTTGTTATTATATGTGTAGGATCTCTTTCTTCTTCTATGGATTTTAAATTTTTAGATAATCTAATTTCTGTACTAGATGTATAGCCAATTTCTTGCAAATAGTCTAGATACCTAACACCATTTGAATATCTTATTCTAAGCTCTCCGCCTAATCTATCTATTAATTTATCCTTTATAGTATCAAATGTTTTCTCATATCCTAGAAAACGATATAAGCTATTATTACTATCAACTACGTCAACTACCCCTACTGTAAATTTTTTATCTTCAGATACTTGTTTATTATGATTGTCTATTATTATTTCTAAAAATTGTTTAACTGTTACATTGTGATATTCTCCATATCTTTGAGTAGAATCCATTAAGTAACCTAATTCACTTTCACAAACAACTGTTTTAGTTAGTAAGCCAGTATCTTTCATAATATGCTTAGGAAGTAGTACTCGCCCTTTAAACTCAATTTTATTAGTCTTAGTATTGATGACTTCAATTAGAGTTGTAAGGGCGTGTAATTGATTATATCCAATATTATTAGGTAATATATTAAACTGAAAACTATCTATAGTATTTATTCCAAATTTAATTTGACCAGATATCCTAGGAGAATCAGGAGATGTACTAATTGTATTTATATAAGTTTCTATACCATTGTTTATTATTTTAACTAAATACAATTATAACACTTCCTTTCTAAATTTAAATTCAATCGTACCGTTACCTTTTACAGTCATATTATTTTCACCAATAGATAACTCAAATCTATAATCCTTACTAGTACCAGAATTAAATTTATATGTAGTATTTCCTTTTATAACTTCCATAGAGGAAGAACAAATAACACTAGGTATAATATTCGTAGCACTAGCATTATATATAGATATATTCTTACTTCCAGATATATCAAACTTACTATCTTGAAGTACATCTAATTCAAAGTTAAAGTCATCCCATAAGTTGTTACCTTCATAGCTGTCTCTAATTTTAAATGGATATGCTATAAAACTTACTGTTAATTCTCCTGTATTTCCATTTTCTTTAAAGTCATCATCTTCACATTCAGCTAAGAAATAATATCCTGGTATTGAATCATCATATAGAGGTTCCTTACCTCCTTGATGTAACCAATTTAACAAGTTTATCTTTTTTATATTCATATGAGTTTTTGTCTTCCCTACTATATTGAATACATATTGAAGAGATCTCTCACCATAGGTCTGTCCTCCATATAGACTTGAAAAGTCATATGAACCATTCATGAAAGGTATAGTCTCTTTTATCTTATTTTTCTTAGGACTTCCTATAGATTTAGATTTTATAGTTACATCAAAATCTTTGTAACTATGCTTATTTCCTTTTCTTATTCCAGGCATCAAAGAGCTAACCCCCTTTCACTTAAATTTAAACGATTACCATTAATGATATCTGAATACGGTGCAACAACATTTGCTATTGTTTTGCCATCTACATTTAAATTTATAGATATTGTTGATGAAGAATTATTATTTAGATATCCCATTTTCTCCATAAGCTCAGGAATCTTACTCAATGGTAATATTGCCTCTGGACCAGCTTCTCCGCCTACCATAGCTTTCCCACTCATTGGATTAAATCCAAACATAGTAGGATTAGTCATTATCCCACCATTTTTATACCATTCTATACCGAACTTTGGTACACTTGGCGGATTTAAACTAAATTTACCGCTAATACTAATATGAGGTAGTTTTAATTTCGGTAAGGACCAGCTGAAATTAAAGAATGATTTTATTTTCTGAATCGCATTATTAACTTTATTTTTAGCATTTTCCATTTTTTCATTAAATCCATTAACTATCTTTTGAAGAACTGTATTTACTATATTAGCTGCTCCTTGAAAATCACCACTAAATATAGCTTTAATTAAAGAAATTGCAGTTTTAACAACGCTTGTAGCAGTATTCAACTTAGATGTAAAGAACCCAACTATAGATGTAAGAATACTTGCTGCTAATGCTAATATTTGACTTAATCCATTATTCCATACAACCTTTATTAAACCCCACGCCGTAGATATTATATCCTTCACTATTGACATAACATTAGATATTATAGATTGTATTTGTGAAAATACTTCATTTACCTTATTTCTAAAGTTTTCATTTTCATTATATGCTTTTACTATAGCAGCAACAAATACGCCTATCACTGATACTACAGCTATAATAGGACCAAGTACACTTGCCATAACTCCTATTAATCCACTTATACCACTACTAAGAAATGCTACTACTCCACCTGCATTTGTTATAATTGGAGACATTGTAGCAAATGCAAAACCTACTTTACCAACAAATGAAATTAATGTACCTAATACAACTAAAACTGGACCAATTGCTGCTAAAAGACCTGCTATTATTAATATTGTATTCTGCATTTCTGGACTAAGATTTTGGAATCCTTCACAAAGTTTAGATACAAAATTTGCTCCTTTTTCTATATAAGGTAAAAATCGTTCACCTATAGTTATTCCTACGCCCTCAAGTGCAGATTTCATTTTAGTTATGGCACCTTGTGCTCCACTATTCATAGTTTCAGCCATCTTACTAGCTGCGCCATCAGCATCATTTATGTATCCACTTAGTTCATTAAATCTCTCTCCTGAATTTGCTAACAGTGCATTTACTGATTTTAAATCAACCTTGTTAAAAATACTATTTAAAACTTGTGTCTGCTCACCTTGTGTCATTGTACTTAAAGTACTATCTAAATCCTTAAATATATCATTAAGAGGTCGCATATTACCTTGAGCATCAAATACTTCAAGTCCTAATTCTTGCATTTTCTTAGCAGCCTTGTCAGTAGGTGCAGATAAGGATAAAATTACGTTTCTAAGTGCAGTTCCTCCTTCTGCTCCTTTGACGCCATTATCTGCTAATATACCTAGTGCCGTATTCATTTCAGTAGTACCGCCTGCTAATACCTTAGCCGTTCCTCCAACAGTCAATATAGCTTCTCCTAATTGAGCTACACTAGTATTTGATTTTTGAGAAGTCTTGGCCATTTTATCTACAAAACTTTCAGTAGTACCTGCCATTTCACCTAAAGCTGACATACTATCAGTTACCATATCTGATGCAGTCGCTAAATCCATACCACCTGCTGCTGCTAAGTTTAAAACACTTGGTAATGTAGATACAGATTTATCTACATCATATCCTGCAAGAGCCATATAGTTTAAGGCTTCAGCTGCTTGAGATGCACTAAATTGAGTTGTTTTCCCCATATCTTTAGCAGCATTTTCTAATTTTTTGAAATCCTCACTCCCATTAGCTATTTCCTCTGATGTCATTCCCATAGTTGCAGCAACTTGATTCATAGAACTTTGGAAATCCATAGCAGTTTTTCCACTAGCAACAGCTAATGCGGTTATAGGAACAGTTAGTCCTACAGTTAATTTCTTACCTACACTTGATATCTTTTCTCCTGCTTGCCTCATTTTATCAAAGGTTTTTCCAACTGAACTACCTTTTTTATCAATAGAATCAAGTTTCTTTAGAGCTTCCTCATCTTTGATAACGATACTACCAAACAGTTTAAAAATTTCCATATTCTATACCTCCTTCCTAGCTTTCTTTTGCCTTATCTCAGAAACATCTTTTAATATGTCATCCATGCTAGAAAGTGTACTTGTAGTTGGAGTTATAAGTTTATTCTTATAATCACCAAAACTTACAAATGTCTTTTCATCCATATTTGGATATAGCGTAAGCCACATACTAAAGGCTTTATTTTCAAAATCTTTTTCATATGCTTTGTTTATAAGTTTGATTGCATTTTCCCAATTCATATTAAGTATATAATTAATATTTGAATATCTACTTAATAAAAGATCTAAACAATCATCTACATCAACTTGCTTACAAGTGTAAAAAAATTACTATCTTTAACCATATTTTTAAATTCAACTATTACTTCTGCGACTTCATCTAAATCTTTATTTCCAAATTCTTCACCCGAGCATCCACATAAATCGCCTAAAAACTCATTAACCTCATCTTGAGCTAAATGTAAATTCTCAAGTACACTTTTAAACATATTTATACCTACATTTATTTGCATAGATTCGGTATCTTTAGAACCTACAGTAACTCCACTCATATCTATATTAAAATCAATCTTCTTTAATATTCTAGACATCTTAAATATGTCATTTCCATTTAATTTTCTTAGTTTCATAAATTATCCCTCCATTTTTTTAAGGTATAAATACCTTAAAACATTTTTACAACCACCTTAGAATCGATTCTATGAGGTCGATTTTTTCAATAAAAAAATAGCACTAAATTAATAGTGCTATTTTTTTATTATTTTATAAATTCAACGTCCCAAGGTTCATTTTCCATATCGTCTTCAGCATATGTACCTACATATGTTAGTGATTGTATAACTTCATCTTTATCTTGTAACGTCCAATCTAAATTTTCTAGGTTTATAGCATTTTTTAAGGTTATTATAACTCCTTTGCCTTGTTTGGTCTTTCCAGTCCATTTTACAATTTTATAATCATCTTCACTTATATCTGTTTTTCCTGTTACTTTTGTACTTCTTTCTGTAGTTTCAGATGTCATACCTGGATAATAATTTGTAAAATCTTCAGGTAACATACTAAGAGCATTCATAGTAAGTTTCGGAACAGATTTATCTATAACAGTCCTATTCTTAACAGGACCTCTATCTCCATCTGCTTCTATATCTCTATATTCTCTTTCAATTGCAAATTGACCACCGCCTCTAGTTATGGCTATATCTTTTCCACCTATAGAGAATACTCCATGTCCTAAAATTATCATATCTATTTGTCCCTCCTATTTAAAATAAGTTTGAACATTAAATCTAAGTTGCCTTCTTTTTAATGTTTTATCTGGATCTTCTACCTTTAATCTTTGTTGCCTATAAAATGTAGGTAAAACAAATTCATTAGGTAAATTAGCCTCATCTAATAATCTATCAATAGTGTCTGCTAAGTCCTCTATGACCATTGATGAATTATTTCTATCCCATATATCAATCGTTAGTATTAAATCATCTCTATGACTTTTTAATCCATCATTTATATTAAATACAATATATGGATATTCTGCATTCTTTGGTGCATTTTCATGATACACTCTAGGATGCTTACTTTTTAAAGTATCTAAAATTAATTTAAGTAATTTATTCATCACTATTCAACTCACTATATACTTGTTTTGTTAAAGTCGTAATTGTATCAACATTTTCAAGTACTGTAGGCATTAAAAATGGTTCTGCACTCATTTGACTATTGCCAAGTTCCCATGCAGGTGCATAAAAGGACTTACTACCAATTAGTAAGTCCTTTTCTTGCTTTCTTGCCCAGTATTGTATGCTTCTTCTTAATCTACCACTTCTTCTACGTGCTTTTCTTCTTACTTCACTTGCTAAAAATTGTCCAATAAAATTATATACACGCTCTGGCTTCTCTTGTATTTTCTTTTTTGCTTTATCAACTTTCGAGATATATGATTTTTGGCTTGTCCTAGACTTAGCCATTTACAACACCTTCTAATATAATTTCTAACTTATCTACGCTTACTTCATAAGTTCTTATTATCTTATATTCTTTATTATTATACCTTGCTTGTGTCTCATCTTCGTATTCAAATGAATTTATTTCAAACTTAATTTCAGGCTTAAATCCACTAGCCTGTGCTTGGTAAAATTCACTCTGCTTAATACTTTTTCTTTTACCAAATATCTCTTTATATTTTTTTATTGGTATATTATCACCTATCTCATTTTGTTCTGTTCTTATATCTATTAACTCTAGTACATCATCAAAACTACTCATTATAATCACCACACAAACTTAAATGTTGTTTTAAAGATTCATATGATGCTTGATACTTCTCACTATATTTATTATCTAATCCAAAATTAGCCTTACAATATGTTTTTATTGCTTGACGTATTAAAGGATCATCCTCTTTTGCATTAATTATTCCAGATATTTTTAAATCTATCTCTGCCGATTGAATTAAATCTGATATTTCCTCATCAAAGGCACTACTTTTTATTCGTAGTGCCAATTTGATAGATTCTAACATTTAGAATCACCTACTTAATTAAGCTATTGCTTTTTTTTATTCTTAGGAATCCATTATGTGCTGCTACATTTCCACCTACGAATACAACACCTCTATGAGCTATCATTCCTTCTTTGAATTTAACATCAGTAGATCTTTTTATATCTGTATCAGAGAATGTTGCTAGTTCATAGTTAGATAATGGGCCATAAGCCATACAGTACTCTCCACTTGTAGTAGTTGCATCAGATATTGATTTACACGCAGAGTTTATTATGTAAGGTACACCATCTATAGTTCCTCTATTACCTTGCGATTTAACTTCATATACTTTTTTACCATCTGTAGTTCTAAGTGTAGCAAATGCTTTTACATCTTTCTTATTTAATACTAATACCGACGTATCTTCAACATCTTCATCTCCACCAAATGAGAATATTATGTTATCTAAAGTAGTTTCATCTATTGCATCTATTTCTAAATCAGTATCTGGATTTATAGCTGTTGCTTTATCAGAGAATATACCTGTTAAATGATTAGCTGTACCATCACCTATTAAGATTTCTCTAGTTATTTTCTTCCTCAATGACTTACCAACACCACTAACTATTACAGAGTCATAATCTGCATTAGGCAACTTTATAACTTCTTCTGTTTCTTCAGAATATGAAGTTATTTTAGATTTAGTTATTTCTGCATAGCCAAATTCAACATCTGATTCTGATGCTGGTGAACCTTCTGTAGTATATCCACCTTCTCCATGTCCTTTTTCATAAGCAGTTTTATAACTTTCTCCACCATTTAATGGAACGTGCTTAACTGCGTCTATTAAAGATGATACTTGATTAAATGTTCCATTTATTGTATTAGATTCGTGAGTAGGTAATATTAAATTAGAAGACGATACTGTAACACTTCTCTGCTCTTTTAATTCCTTTCCTCTTTTTTCTGTATCAACTTCTTTTGTTCTTTTTTCTTCAACTTGAGGGCTTATTATTTCTCCCACAGTACCAAGGCTTCTAGCTTCAACTCCACCGTTTTGTATTGATTCTGCTTTATCTAATAATGCTTGTCTTTTTTCTAGATTTTCCTTTTCTGATTGTAATTCTCTTAATTCAGTTTCTAACTTGTCTAAATCTGCATTCTTATCTGTTCCTAATAAGTTTCTTATTTCCATCTTTCTAGCTTCTATCTCTTGTAATCTTTTTAATATATCCATTTTTATAATCCTCCAATTTTTATAGTAATGTTTCGACTATTAATCTTTTTGCTCTTTTCTCTTTTGAAATTGTCTTAAAATCTTCAAGACTTCTACAGTTTATTTGACTGTCCGGATATGCTGGAAAAACACAAGGACTAACCTCGAATAATTCAACTTCAAGGATAGTCCTTTTATATATTTCTCTACCTTCATATTCTGTTTTACTCCACATATCTTCTACACATCTAAAACCAAAACTCATCCCATCTACATCACCACGTTGTATTGACTCATAAGCATCATTACCCCATGTTGTATTTGGTAAAGTTATTTCACATCTTAGACCAATTCCATCTGTGAATAAATTTAATGTTCCTGCAGAAACGCTTCCTAAAACTAAATCTGTGTTATGATTCCAAAGTGCTTTTTGCGATTTTGTCTCTAATGTTTTATTAAATGCACTATCTGACATAACTTCTACAAATTCATCACCCCAATAATCTCTCATTAATGATGATTGTTGATTAAATTTATTTACATATCCCCCAACAACTCTTTTATCAGTTCCATCAAGCGTTCTAACTTCAAGTTTATCTACTTGAATTTTCCTAACTTCTTTACTGTCCATTATTTTCTTTTGTATCGTCATCTGTATCACCTCCCTCCCCAATCTGGTATTTATCAGCTTTATTTGCATTTACCATATTAAGAGTTTGTACTCTTCGTTTGCCTTCTTCTCCTCCAATAGGTGCCATATTAAATATTTCTAATACATCATCTAATGATGCTGCACCTATATCGGTTAATAGTTTTGCTACTTGGACTTTTGTATTATTACTAGCATATTGAAGTCTGTTCGACTCAAATATTATTTCATTCCCATGCCCAACTTTATGATCTGTAAATAGCTTCTTGGTAAATTCTAAAGATAATTGTATTGCAACTGGCTCTATCTTATTTTCATAATAAGCATTCCATTCTTCTTCTGTAAATCTACTTTGTATTATCTTTTCATTTACACCAAAGTAACTATATATACGTTCCTTTGAGCTATCCATTTGTGGTTTATTAGGTACATAAGATTCTTGCTTTAGTTGTTCAAAGTCAAACCTAGGGTCTGTAGATGCTACACCACCGTCGTTATCAATATTTAAGTATGAATCTACGAACTTTTTGGTCTGCTTTTCTATGTCTTCATCTCTTAAAACACTTTTCCACTTCAATATACCTCTTAGATTGGCTGATTTTTTTATTGCATTAACTATTCCTTGGTCTATTGTATTAACAACTTCCATTGTAGAATGTAAAGTATTACTGTTGTCTCCAAATAAATCTTTAGAATTAAAGTGATTTCTAATTATTATTAAATCTTCAAATGGTATTACAACATTTTCCCCTACTCTAAAATAAAACTTAGCAAATAAATTTCCTATATTATCTTCTAGTAGTTCTAACCTACTTGCACTTATTGGAAATAATTCATATGTTTCTCTCCTAAAGTAGATAAAGGCATTGTCCTTTTCTTCTCTTTGAGTTGCCACTTTATATAAGAAATCATACATATTCATATATCTATTAGGATAATTTA
>OHMN01001680.1_pt1 | contig 12919 bp, 10 predicted proteins | sample 1569361 | NCBI WGS metagenome assembly OHMN01 (sample SAMEA3541508, study PRJEB24748) | human gut metagenome | biome: human gut; feature: human-associated habitat; material: faeces | place: China | collected 2012
AGGATGATAAAAGAAATAATATTATAAAGAACCACTGTTTTCATCTATGTGTCCTCCTTTTTTATATCAATTCCGAGTTGCCGCTCTCCGTATGCCATAGTCTCCGCACGCAAAAAGCCCTTTGCGGCAAGGTGTGTGCTTACACCTCACCCGCAAACTTCATGCCCCAGCTCATGCGGGTGTCGTACATCAGGCGGGTCAGGGCAAGGCTGTCCTGCGGGGTGTAGCGGTCGCTGTCGGTACGCCCCAGCTTGACGCAGCGGCTTGCTTCCCGGATCTCGTACTCAAAGCCGTTGATGTCCACCGGGCAGCGGATGACCTCCGGCTCTTTGCCATCCACTTCCAGCGTCATGGTGCCGGTGGCTAAAATTCCCCACTTCATAACGGTACCTCCCGGTTTATTACTTTGGATTCGTTGCGTCCAGTATACCATGGTTTTCCCCTACGGAAAAGATAGTGAAAAACAAAAATGCCCCCGGAGGGCGTGTTCCAACTCTCCGGGGACAGATTCTATGCACCGGTATCTTTCATCTTGTTCCAAACATTCTCATCCATTATAATAGAGATAGAAAGAAGGTGCCAACATGAAACATCGCATTGTGACGGCTGCGCAGATGAAGGAAATTGAACGAGCCGGGGATGCCCACGGTCTGCCCTACCTGCAAATGATGGAAAACGCCGGACTGGCTGCTTACGCCGAACTGCAAAAGCAGTTCCCACATCCCGGCAGGCTGCTGGTGGTCTGCGGAAAGGGCAACAACGGCGGCGATGGGTTTGTGATTGCCCGCACCGCCGCAAAAGACGATTGGAATGTGACCGTTTTTCTGGCCGAGGGCGAGCCGAAAACTGCTGATGCCATCCTCAATTTTGAGCGTCTGCACTCCCTGCCAGTGCACATCTGCACCGACGGTTCCGTACTGGAAACCCAGCACTTTGATGCTGCTGTGGATGCTCTCTATGGCACCGGGTTCCATGGTGCACTTCGGCCTTCCGGCCTTGCTGCCTGCGGGCTGATGCGCCGTCTGCACAAGAGCGGTGCCTTTGTGCTGGCCGTAGACCTGCCCAGCGGCATCAACACGGATACCGGCGAGGTTGCCGGAGGTGCTGCTCATGCGGATCTGACCGTAACCTTCGACAGCTATAAGCCTTTGCATATGGCAGAATCTTCTGCGCCGCTGTGCGGAAAAATCGTCTGTGCCGACATTGGCATCCGGGACGAATGGCACCCGGAGTTTTGACGAGGACTTGCCGCTGCGGAAAAGCACCTGCACGTAAAAGACCCCGGCAGCTTTCAAGGCACGCCGGGGTTCTTTTTGTCATTCTGCTGCAAAATGTCTGCACTTTCTTGGCAGAACGCAGAAAATGCGGAAACTACTTGATTTGCGTGGGTTTCCGCACTAGAATGGAAACCAGAAAAGAAAGCACAGTTTCCACAAGGAGGACGCTCATGCAGGAAAAGCTCGATGCGCTGGTGCGCACGCAGGCCATGCAATTATTCCGTCAACAGGGGCTGCATTTCACCATGCAGCAGGTGGCAGAGCCGCTGCATATCAGCAAAAAAACCATCTACACCGTTTACCCCTCCAAGGAGGCCCTTCTGCTGGACATGGTAGACCATGCCTTTGCGGACATCCACCGCTGCAAGCAGGAAATTCTGGCAGGCAGCGGTACTTTGCAGGAAAAGCTGCGGGCGGTCATCATTGCCATGCCGACGGAATATGCTGCGCTGGACCTGCGGCAGATGAAGGAGCTGGACGAGAAATACCCGGTGGTGGCGGCGCGGGTGCGCAGTCAATTGGAAAACGGGTGGGAACCCACCATGGCGCTGCTGGAACAGGCTGTGGCAGAGGGGGTCATGCGCCCGGTGTCCCTGCCGGTGCTGCGGCAGATGATCACCGCGTCCATTGAGAGCTTTCTGGCAGACCGCAGTCTGGCAGAAAGCGGGGTGCAGTATGTGGCTGTACTGGAGGAAATGATCTCGATCTTACTGGAAGGAGTGCTGCCGCGATGAAACACAGTTTTTGCGATGATTGGGAGTTTACCCACCACTGGACCGAAGCCTTTGGCAAGGGGCTGCCGGTGCCAAAACAACAAGCCGTCCGCTTGCCCCATACCTGCCGGGAGGTGCCGCTGCACTATGCCTCTCCGGCCGATTACGAGATGGTCTGCGGCTACCGCAAGCGGTTCCGGGTGCCGCCGGTGCAGGCTGCGCCCCGGCTGTTCCTCCGCTTTGACGGAGCTGCTCATCAGGCGGTGGTGCGGGTCAACGGCAGGGTTGCCGGGCAGCACCGGGGCGGTTATACCGGCTTTGCGGTGGAGATTACCGGCCTTGTAGACCGGGAGGGTGAAAACCTGCTGACCGTGCAATTGGATACCCGGGAAGACCCGGCTATCCCGCCCTTTGGCTTTGTCATCGACTACCTGACCTACGGCGGGCTGTACCGGGAGGTCTGGCTGGAAGCCACGGCAGAGAGCCGTCTGACCGACCTGTTCGTCTACACGCCCGCCCTGCATGATGCCGTGGTGCAGTGGACGGCAGAGCTCACACCCGCAGCCGTGGCGGTCCGCATCCGGCTGGAGACCGCAGACGGCACCCTGCTGGCAGAGCAGACCGCACAGGCGGCAGAAAACGGGAAGATCCAGCTTTCTGTGCCGGATGCACAGCCGTGGGATACCGAGCACCCGGTTTTGCATCATGCCGTGGCAGAGCTTTTGAACGCAGCCGGACAACCCATCGACCGCAGGCAGGTGACCTTTGGCTTCCGCACCGCAGAGTTCCGGGCGGATGGCTTTTACCTCAACGGCAAAAAGACCTTTCTGCGGGGTCTGAACCGACACCAGAGCTACCCTTACATCGGCTACGCCGCCCCGGAAAGCCTGCAGCGGGAGGATGCCCGCATTTTGCAGGAGGAGCTGCACTGCACCGCCGTGCGCACCAGCCACTACCCCCAAAGCCAGTATTTTCTGGACGAGTGCGACCGGCGGGGTCTGCTGGTGTTCACCGAGCTGCCGGGCTGGCAGCACATCGGGGACGACAACTGGAAGGATGCCGCCTGCGAAATGCTGCAGGAGATGATCTTGCAAAACCGCAATCACCCCAGCATCATCCTGTGGGGCGTGCGCATCAACGAGAGCGTGGACGACGATGCCTTCTACACCCGCACCAATCAAATTGCCCATCAGCTGGACCCCAGCCGCGCCACCTCCGGTGTGCGGTATCTGGAAAAAAGCCATCTGCTGGAGGACGTCTACGCCTACAACGATTTTTCCCACAACGGCACAACGCCCGGCACAAAGCCCAAAAAGGACGTGACCCCGGATATGGGCAAGGCGCTGCTCATCTCGGAGTGCAACGGTCACATGTACCCCACCAAAGCCTTTGACGATGGCCCTCATCGACAGGAGCACGCCTTGCGGCACGTCCGGGTGCAGAACGCCGCCTATGCCAGCGGAGAGCACGCCGGGTGCTTTGGCTGGTGCATGTTCGACTACCAGACCCACAAGGACTTTGGCTCCGGTGACCGCATCTGCTACCACGGTGTGCTGGATAGTTTCCGCAACCCAAAGCTGGCGGCAGCGGTCTATGCCAGTCAGGGTGATACTGACCCGGTGCTGGCGGTCAGCTCCTCCATGGACATCGGCGATAACCCCGCCGGGCAGCTGGGCACGGCCTATGTTTTCAGCAATGCCCAACAGGTAAGGCTTTACAAAAACGATGTGTTCGTCACCGCCCTGCGCCAAAGCGAGTGGACGGCGCTGCCCCACCCTCCCTTTGTGATGGACGATCCCATTGGCGAGCTGCTGGAAACGCAGGAGCACTTTTCCCCCGCCAAGGCAGCCGCTGTGCGGGACTGCCTGCTGGCCGCCGGGAAATACGGCTTGGCGGGACTGCCGCTGGCCTACAAGGTCAAATTCGGCTGGTGTATGCTGCACTACAAAATGAGCTTTGAAGATGGCGTGGCGCTTTACGGCAAATATGTGGGCAACTGGGGCGGCGAAGCCACCCGATGGCGGTTCGATGCCGTGCAGGACGGCAACGTGGTGCGCAGCGTGACCCTTTGCCCCAGCGCAAAGCTGCACTTGGAAGTCAAGGTCAGCCGGACGGCTCTTCGGGAAAAAGATACTTACGATATGGCGGCTGTCCGGGTGCGCATTCTGGACGAGAACGGCACCCCAGCCCCCTACGCACAGTTCCCGGTGCAGTTTGCGGTGGAGGGCAGCGCCGCCCTTGTGGGTCCACAGACCGCCGTTGCCGAGGGCGGCATGACCGGAACCTATCTGCGCACCGTGGGCACTGCCGGAGAAGCCCTGCTGACCGTTTCTGCACCGCAGACCCAACCCGTTGTGCTGCAGTTCACCATTGAAAAGGAGGACGCTGTATGGAACTGACCCTGAAACAGAAAACCGCATTTGGTATTGGTGCCGTGGGCAAGGATATGGTATATGCCCTGTCGGCTTCTTACGTCATGTATTATTATCAGGATGTGCTGGGGCTTTCGGCCAGCTTTGTGGGCGTCGTGCTCATGGCCGCCCGGTTCTTTGATGCCTTCAACGACCCCTTTATGGGGGTTCTGGTGGCAAAGACCCGCACCCGCTGGGGACGTTTCCGTCCGTGGATCCTTTCCGGCACGCTGCTCAATGCGCTGGTGCTCTACGCCCTGTTTGCCGCCCCGGTGCTGGACGAAGCGGCGCTGATGGTCTATTTCAGCGTGATGTACATCCTGTGGGGCGTCACCTATACCATGATGGATATCCCCTACTGGTCCATGATTCCGGCCGTGACCCGCACCCCAAAAGACCGGGAGAACCTTTCCATGGTGGGGCGTACCTGTGCAGGCGTTGGTTCGGCTCTTATCGCCATGTTCACCATGCTGCTGGTGGGAGCCCTTGGCGGCGACAGCGAGCGCGCTGGCTTCCGCTGGGTGGCATTGATCGTAGCGGCAATTTTTGCAGTGACAGAGCTGGTGTGCTGCATTTCCATGAAAGAAACCACCCCCAGTGAGATGAAGACCGCCACCGTAAAGGAGATGTTCTCCGCCCTGTTCCGCAACGATCAGGCTATGGTAGTGGTAGGCAGCATCGTGCTGATCAACTCGGCACTGTACCTTACCTCCAACTTCATCATCTATTTCTTCAAATACGACCTTGGCGGTGCAGGCTGGAAAGCCACCTACACCCTGTTTTCCACCGTGGGCGGTGCGGCGCAGATTCTTGGCATGATGGTGCTTTACCCCTTGCTGCGCAAAAAGTTCAGCAGTACGCAGGTATTTTACCTGAGCCTTTTGCTGGCGCTGTGCGGCTACGGCATGCTGCTGGTGTTCTGCCTGACCGGCCTTTCCCATAGCCTTGCCCTGCTGTGCATTCCGGGCGTGGTGGTGTTCGCCTGCAACGGTATGCTGACCGTGCTGACCACCCTGTTCCTTTCCAACAGCGTGGATTACGGCGAGCTCAAGACCGGCCGCCGGGAGGAGAGCGTCATCTTTTCCATGCAGACCTTTGTGGTCAAGGCTGCCTCCGGTGTGGCGGTATTCCTGACCGGCATCGGGCTGGACCTCATCGGTCTTGTGGGCAACACGGAGGAGACCGGCCCGGTGGCAGTACAAAGCGCCGGAACCCTGCTGGGTCTGCGCCTGATGATGACCGTTCTGCCCATGCTGGTGCTGGCTGGTGCGCTGGTGCTGTTCCGCCGCAAGTTCGTTCTGACCGATGCCCGCGCTGCCGAGATCAGCGCACAGCTCCACGGGGAGGAAACGCACCATGACTGAAACGCTGCACTGGTACGCGGAAACTTCCGGCGGCGTGCAAACAGGCACCTGCACGGTCACGGAGAATGGCGGTGCGCTGCATCTGACGGCAGACCTGCCCGCCGGGACGCTGAAGGCGGTGCGTGCCGAACTGCCGTGGACGATGGAAGCAGACGAGCGTCTGTTCATGAACGGCTACCAGACATGGACCTACAGCCCGGAGCTGGACCGGAACGGAAAGCTGCGCGGCACCGACCACATCCCCGGCTTTCTGCGCAAAAAATATGCCTTTGACCGCTACGGCGATTATCATTTTGCGCCTTATGGGCATCAAAAGGGGCAGAGCCACGGCTTTTCCTACTGCTATTTCCGCAAGGGCACACAGTTCCGGCTGGTGGCATCGCTGGACGAGAAGCCGGGCTACACCATCCTCCGCTACGACAGCGGCAAAGCCCTGCTGACGCTGGAGCGGGATTGCGCCGGGGTGGAGCATCCCGGCGGCAGTTTCCCACTCCTTGACCTGTTTTTTGCCGAGGGCGGCGAGACCGAGGTGTTCGGCGGCTGGTTTCAGGCTATGGGCATCAAGCCCCGGACTGAAAAGAAGCTGGCAGGCTATTCCAGTTGGTACAACCGCTATCAGGACATCACCGAGGATACCATCCGGGAGGACCTGACCGGATGTCGCAGCCTGCTTTGTCTGGGAGACCTGTTCCAGATCGACGATGGCTGGGAGCCCAAGGTGGGCGACTGGCTGGAAACAGATGCACAGAAATTCCCCCACGGGCTGAAAGGCATGGTGGAGGAAATTCACGCCGCCGGATTTCAGGCTGGGCTATGGCTTGCACCCTTTGTGTGCGAAAAGGACTCTGCCCTTTTCCGGCAGCACCCGGACTGGCTGCTGAAGGTGAACGGTGCACCGTGGTGCTGCGGCTGCAACTGGAGCAGCTTTTATGCGCTGGATATCGACAACCCGGCCGTGCTGGATTATCTGCGCCGGGTATTTGACCGGGTGCTGAACGACTGGGGCTTCGACCTTGTCAAGCTAGATTTTCTGTACGGTGCTGCTTCCTTTGGCAACGCCCGCGAGAGCCGGGCAGCCCGGATGTACCGTGCTATGGAGCTTTTGCGCACATGGTGCGGGCAAAAGCAGATTCTCGGCTGCGGCGTACCGGTGATGCCGGCTTTCGGGCTGGTGGATTACTGCCGTGTCAGCTGTGACGTAGGGCTGGACTGGGACGATGTGTGGTATATGCGCCTGTTCCATCGGGAGCGGGTGTCCACAAAACAGGCCATCAACAACACGGTATTCCGGCGGCAGCTCAATGGCCACGCCTACGGCAGCGACCCGGATGTGTTCTTCCTCCGGGAAGAAAACTGCAAGTTGACGGCAGAGCAAAAACGCACCCTTGCCACGGTCAATGCCCTGTTGGGCAATGTGTTCCTTACCTCGGATATGCCATCTCACTACACGGATGCGCAGCGGGCAGAGTACCGCCGTCTGCGCACCCTCTTTGAGCACGCCACGCAGGTGCAGGCAGAAGCGGAAAACGACCGTCTCTATATCCGGTATCTGCTGGACGGAACTCCACAAAAATCATGTTTCGACCTGTTCTGACAGTGCGAACAAACCACAACAAAACCACACCCGCCCATGTACTGTGCTTTGCACACAATACGCAGGCGGGTGTTTTGCTGTTCTTCCGGTACGATCCTCAATTTTTTAAATACAGCTTGGGTCTGTGCAGCACCGATAGTGTCACATCCTGCGCTCAAGGTTCTGCCGGAACAGCTCGTACGCTGCCCGCAGATCCTCCGGCAGACGCTTCAAGGTCTCTGCCCGCAGTTCCTGTGGCATCCCGTAAAAGGCTTCGGCAATGCCACCGCCGCCCAGCAGGCTGCGGTTGGCTGCATTCACGATGCAGTCACAGTCCAGCTTGGTAATGTCTCCCTGCACGATTTCCAGTTGATTTCTGATTTGTTTGGAACGCATGGCATTTCCTCCACAAAGCGTAGTTGCATAAAATATACTCGGAAGTTAGTTTCTTGCGAGTATAATACTTCATCCTCTGCACAAGGTCAAGCAGAACATTTTCAGCGCTGCATCAATCCTCTGGCTGCACGACAAAACAGGCTCCTGCAAGCGTTTAACCACTGGCAGGAACCCGTTCGTTTCTTAAAGCTTCGTCATCCAAAGACCATGCAAGTTGCAGTAGGCGTAGACTGCCACCGACTTTTGGCTTATCGGCAATAAATTTCAATGGCTTTCTGAGCAAATTCTGCCGCACCCTCTCCCCCGGCAGCATTGATATTCTCCGTAAACTCGCCGCCGGCACCATATATCTGTCCAAGTTGATACAGAATGGGCTTCGTGCAGGTATAGTAATTCTCGGTGATAAAGTCCTGCAGTTTTTTCACCTGTGCCTGTACTGTGGGGTCTGCCGGTTCTCTGGTTTGCAGCGTTCCGAATGCCGCTACGAGCCCCATCAACTGCTCGTTGATGTTGTCAGATTCCTTCTGCGTCCGCCGGGCATTTTTTGCCTCAAATTCCTGATACTCTGTAGTTTCGCCCCACTCTTTCTTTGCACGTTCGGCGTATTCCCTGATCTTCTGTGTGTCAAATGCGTTGAAGTCCATAACATTTCCTCCTGTTGTCCGAATCTTCTCCGCAAGAGCGATCAACTTTTCCAGATGCTGTTTTTTCAGGGTCAGCAATGTGATCTGCTGTTCCAGCGCCTTTTCCCGGTCAAACTCCGGGTTTTTCAGAATTTTTCGGATATCCTCCAGTGAAAATTCCAGTTCTCGGAACAGCAAGATCTGTTGCAATCGTTCCAGTGCAGCATCATCATACAGGCGATATCCCGCCTGCGTTCGATGCGCCGGATGCAGCAGACCGATTTTATCGTAATATTGCAACGTCCGAATGCTCACACCGGTCAGATTGCTCACTTCCTTGACAGTCATCATTTCGTTTTCCTCCCTTGCGACAAGCTCAGTATACGCTATGACGCAACGTCAGGGTCAAGTGCTTTTTTAGTTTTTTCCGCCGTTTACCACAAGCAGCTCTGCACCGTGGGGATGCCCTCAGCTTCCCATGGCAATAAGCACCAGCACGACCACCACCGCAATGGCGATGAGGCAGCCGCATCCGCTGCCGTCTCCACCGCCACCGCCGCCATTGTTGTGGTTTCCGCCGCCACCGCCGGACGAGCCACCAAAGTTGCGGTTGAAGGCCGTCATGTATTGGGCATAGCCCGTGTCACCTTTGCCGAAATAGCCGTAATCGCCGTTTGCCATTGTGTTTTCCTCCATCCGAAGTGTGTTTTGCTTCTTCTGAGGTCATTTTACCAAAAAAGCTGTCCCATAAACATCTCTTTCTGCATTTCTTGTCATCTCATTCTTCTCCGATGCCCAGATATGCATCAATGTCCATGATACCTTCCCCGCTGACCTCCACCAGATCTTCAAAGGGCACTACGGTGTCGCCCACCTGCAGGGTGCGGAACACCGGGTCGATGCGGTCTGCTTTGCCGGTCAGGGTGAGGTAATCGCCTACCGCCGGGATCTCCGGGTGGGCGGTATCCTCTTTGAAGTACCGCACCGTGATGGTCATGCCCTTGGTGACCTGCATCAGCCGATCAGACAGAGCCGACATTTCTTCCTCGGTCAGAATGCGCTTGGGTACACGCTCGGTGCGCTGCTTTTCTGCGGCAAGCTGCTCGTCGTAGCCTCGTAGCGGAGAGAAGGGCGAGAATATCTTGGCACGGTTCTGCAAGGTCATGCGGGGGTGCTTGCGGAGAGATTCTTCGGTCTGAGGGCGTTCCATCTCCAGAATATCCCCGTACTTTTGGGCGGTTTCCCGTCCGATCTTGCTATTTTTGTAGTTTTCCATCCGAACCTCCTGCCGAACCTCCCGCGCTGTGCCCGCCGATCTGCGCGTTGCGCTGTCGCATGGTGGCACCTTCTTCGTAGCTGCTGGCTTTCAGCACGGCGTTTTTGCCGTACTTATTCTTGATGCCCAGCATCGCTTGCTGGAGTTTTTTCTCCTTTTCCAGCTTCTTGGTGTCGGTGAAAAAGTCCACCTGATAAATGCCCTCATCCGGCGTGACCTTGTTGGCGTTGATGGTAATGCGCCGCACCGTCAGCGTCGGGTCGGTGATGCGCTCAAACAGCTTTGCGCTTTCGTTGATAATTGTGCTGCCCAGATTGGTGGGAACATCGAACCGGACGGTGCCGTGTGCCGCCTTGGGGATGACCCTGCCGTAGCGGTCGGTCTGGGTCAGACCACAGTAGCCGCCCTTGTCCACGTTCTCCCGGTCGTAGCCGATCTCCAAGGTGATGGATTCCGTCACCAGTTTCTTTTCGGTAAGCCGGAACATCAGAATCTCCGCCATCTCCCGGACAATGAGCTTCGCCTTGTCGTTGGGGTAGGGACAGGTCAGCACCTGCCCCTCGCTGATGCTGTTGGTGCTGGGCTTGTAGCTTTTGATCTCGGCCATGCCGCAGGGCTCATAACCCCATGCGTGGTCGATGAGAATTTCCGCGTCCACGCCGAAAATCTCATACAGCCGATCTTCCCCGTGGATAGAAAACCGTGCCAGGTCCCCCATGGTGTAGATACCGTGAGCTTCCAGCCGCTTGGCCGTGCCGGGACCGGTCATCCAGAAATCCGTCAGCGGGCGGTGGTTCCACAGCAGATACCGATAGGACTGCTCGTCCAGCTCTGCAATGCGCACGCCGTCCTTGTCCGCTGGAATGTGCTTTGCTACGATGTCCATCGCCAGCTTTGCAAGGTAGAGGTTGGTGCCGATGCCTGCCGTTGCGGTGATGCCGGTGTTGTACAGCACCTCCCGCACCATGGTCATGGCAAGCTCGTGGGCGCTCATGTGGTAGTAGGGCAGATAGCCCGTCACATCGATAAAAACCTCGTCGATGGAGTAGGGGTAGATATCTGCCGGGGACACATATTTGAGGTAGGTCTTGTAGATCTGGGTGGAAACGTCCAGATACCGCTGCATCCGGGGCGGCGCAACAATGTAGCTCAACCCCAGTGCAGGGTCTGCGTTCAGGACGTTGGCATCGAAAGAGGTGCTGGCAAAGTGGTACTTGCCATCCTCTCCCCGGACTGCCTTTTTCTGCCGGATGGCAGTTTGCAGCCGCTGAGCGTTGACCTCTTTCACCCGCTGAACGACTTCAAACAGCCGTGCTCTGCCGGGTATCTTGTAAGCTTTTAAGGACGGCGACACCGCAAGGCAGATGGTCTTTTCGGTGCGGGAGGCGTCCGCCACCACCAGATTGGTGGTCAGGGGGTCCAGATGACGGTCTACGCACTCCACCGAGGCATAGAAACTTTTCAGGTCGATTGCCAGATAGGTGCGCTGCGCTGCCATACTTCAGCCCTCCTTTGCAAAAGTCACAACTATTTATCTTATTATAATAAATCTTTACGCTGTTTTCAAGATGGAACGCTATTTTATCTGTGATATAGACAACAAAAAAGAGTGGCAGCATTTCAAACTGAAACGCTGTCACTTTTTTATAGGGCTGCTGCCCTGTTTAATATAAGATCCTCGAAACGTGATGTTCCTGCTTGCCTAGATACAACTCCACGATTATCCGTCCGTTTTCGGTGTTGCAGAGGTTCTCTTTGCAATATACCGACAAAAGACATTCATAGCAAGAATACAGCGATAATTAGTAGTTCATAAAAACGGTCAAGAATTGCTGCCCTATATACAAAAAAGCCGCCGAGGATACTGTTCATGTTGTAGTTGGTTCATTGCAATTTCAGCTTACAACAAAAAATGAGATAGGCCCCCCTTTCGGGGAAGTCTATCTCATTTTTTTGTTGGGGCTATTTTGCAACAGCCCCCCCTTTTATAACAACCCTGCCTTACAGTTTGGAAGAAACGCTTAGTGCTTCAGTTCCAGCAGCGCATCGCCCTGCTTTACGGTGCCACTGGCTTTAGCCGCGACAGCGGCATAGTCATCGGTATTGCAGACAATGAGCGGCGTGGTCACGGGATAGCCTTCGGCCTTAATGGCTTCCAGTTCAAAGCGGATCAACGGCTGACCTTTCTTCACCTTGTCACCCTCGTTGACGAGGTAGGTAAAGTGCTTGCCACCCAGCTTGACCGTATCGATGCCGATGTGCATCAGCAGTTCGGCACCGTCAACCGTGGTCATGCCCACGGCATGGTGGGTCTCAAAGGTGGAGGAGATCTCACCGTCAGCAGGTGCCACCAGTTCACCATCGGCGGGCTCAATGGCAATGCCGTCTCCCAGTGCACCGCTGGCAAAGGCTTCATCCTTCACATCGGCCAGCGGCACTACAGTGCCGTTCAGGCAGGCAGACAGCACGGTATCCTTTGCAGCGTGGGCCGCCGGGGCGGGTGTTGCAGTCGCCGCCGGGGTCTTAGGTGCATTTTCCAGATAATCTTCCAGCTTTGCCTTGATGACAGCCACCTTGGGGCCGTATACCACCTGCACACCGTCGCCCTTGCAGATCACGCCGGAGGCACCGGAGGCCTTGAGCACATCCTGTTTGACCAGCGCAACATCCTTGACGGTGCAGCGCAGGCGGGTGGCGCAGCAGTCCACGTCGGACAGATTAGCGGCACCGCCCAGACCTTCCACGATCAGGGCGCTGACCGGATCATCCCCTGCGGTGGCAGTGCTGCCGGAAGCGGCGCTGCGGGCGTTCACGTCCGCACGGGTGTACAGCTTGACTTCCTCGGCATCATCGCGGCCCGGGGTCTTGTAGTCAAACTTGGAGATCATAAAGCGGAAAATGATGTAGTACAGTACAAAGTACACCGCGCCGACCACGACCACCCACACCCAGTGGGTCTTGGCGTTGCCCTGCATCACACCGAACAGCACCAAGTCGATGAGACCGCCGGAGAAGGTCATGCCCACACCCACATTCAGGATGTGCATCAGCATGAAGGACAGACCTGCCAGCACGCAGTGCACTGCGTACATGGGCAGTGCCACAAAGATAAAAGTAAATTCCAGCGGCTCGGTGATGCCGGTGAGGAAAGCAGTCAGGGCTGCGGAAAGCAGCAGGCCGCCTGCAACCTTTTTCTTTTCCGGCTTGGCGCACTGGTACATCGCCAGCGCTGCGCCGGGCAGACCGAACATCATAAAGGGGAACTTACCGGCCATGAAACGGGTAG
>OHMN01001681.1_pt1 | contig 12919 bp, 10 predicted proteins | sample 1569361 | NCBI WGS metagenome assembly OHMN01 (sample SAMEA3541508, study PRJEB24748) | human gut metagenome | biome: human gut; feature: human-associated habitat; material: faeces | place: China | collected 2012
TGTCTGCACGGTAGCTGCTTTCGTCATCGGCATGAACTGCCCGCTCATTACCACCAAGGCGAACTGGTCCTACATGGTATTCGCTTACATTTTCCTCGCAGCCGTTCTTCCGATGTGGCTTTTGATGGAACCGCGTGACCTGATGACAACCTTTATGTTTGCCGGTATGATTATCGGTGCCGTCGTTGGACTGCTTGTCGCACATCCGGCAATGAACCTGGCGCCTTACACTGGTTTCCACAATGAGAAATCCGGTGACCTGTTCCCGATTTTGTTTGTAACCGTTGCCTGCGGCGCCGTATCCGGTTTCCACAGCCTGGTTTCCTCGGGTACTTCCTCCAAGGCAATCACCAATGAAAAGGATATGCCGAAAGTTGGCTTCGGCGCTATGCTTTTGGAAAGTTTACTGGCTGTCCTGGCTCTGTGCGTTGCCGGTGCTGCCGCTTCCGCTGATGGCACGCCTGCAACTGGTACTCCGTTTGCTATCTTCTCCTCCGGTGTTGCCGGATTCCTGGAGATGTTCGGAATCCCAGTTTACGCTGCCCAGTGCTTTATGACGATGTGCGTCTCCGCACTTGCCCTGACAAGCCTGGATTCCGTTGCACGTATCGGACGTATGTCCTTCCAGGAGCTGTTCAGTGTCGATGACATGGAACACGCCGAAGGATGGAGAAAACTTCTCTGCAACAAATATTTTGCAACTGTTATCACCTTGGTATGCGGCTACATTTTAACCCAGATTGGCTACTCCAACATCTGGCCGCTGTTTGGCAGCGCCAACCAGCTGTTAAGCGCTCTGGTTCTCATCCCCCTGTGTGTCTTCTTACGCGTCACCGGCCGCGAAAACCGCACGCTGCTGGTTCCGCTGGTTGTTATGCTGTGCGTTACCTTCACCGCACTCGTTGAGCGCTGCATCGCACTGGTAAAGGCTTACAATGCCGGAACCGCTGTCTTTATGGTAGAAGGACTGCAGCTTATCATCGCGGTTCTGCTGATGGTTCTGGGTGTCATTATTGTGGTTCATTCCGGTAAAGTACTGTTTTCGAAATCGACTGCTTCGAAGACAGAAAACGATAAAAGATCTGAAATGAATAAACCGGCGCATTGCTAATGATTTCATCAAAATCAAATTATAACCCGACTATAGGTGCCAAAAAGGGAGTCTCTCGCTCACGAAACGAGACTCCTTTTTTGGTATTTTTAATTCTATTGATAACCACTCTGCTACTATATGATGCCAACTCTTCACTTCTGAATCTTTCTCACCGCGAATAATTGGCACTTTTGTTACTGTTCACGCATACGTGCCCAATAACGCACTTTTTTCTATTCTTTCATCTTTTCTCAAATTTCTCTGGTATTTCCCCTGCATTTCGTCTATAATAGGAAGCAAATTTTTCAACCGAGCACAGCGCTGACAGGCGTTGTATCAGACAGGAGGAAACATGGATATTGTATGTTTAGATCTAGAAGGTGTATTAGTGCCGGAAATCTGGATCGCATTTGCTGAAGAAACCGGAATCCCAGAGTTAAAACGCACCACCCGCGATGAGCCGGATTATAACAAACTGATGAATTACCGTTTAAACATCCTGCGCGAGCACGGACTGGGACTCAAGGAAATTCAGGAAACGATCTCTAAAATTGATCCGCTTCCGGGTGCAAAGGAGTTTTTAGACAAATTAAAAGAAATCACCCAGGTAATCATCATCAGCGATACCTTCTCCCAGTTTGCCGGACCTCTGATGAAGAAACTTGGCTATCCGACCATCTTCTGCAACTCTCTGGTTGTCAGCGAAAATGGTGAGATTACCGATTTTAAGATGCGCTGTGAGAAATCCAAATATACAACCGTCAAAGCACTCCAGTCCTGCGGCTTCGAGACGATCGCCAGCGGCGACAGCCACAACGACCTCGCCATGATTGAGGCAAGCAAGGCGGGTTTCCTCTTCCGCACGACGGAGGAGATCAAGGCAGAATATCCGCAGATTCCGGCTTATGAGACGTATGATGAGCTGTTAGGAGCGATTAAAAAGGTATTAGCGTAAACATTCCGTATTTTCATAATTGCATATGCAATCGTAAAAGCAGCCCCCGGAATCCACACTCCGGGAGCTGCTTTTCAATCGTTTATCCTCTCAAATGTTCACTGATTATTTTTCAATAAATAACTGTTTTATATCAAATGCCTCGTCGATCATGCCGGATTCATACATGAAATCAGCGGTCTTCTGGAAGCCTTCTTTGTCATCATCTGTGATCTCGGTAGAGAAATCATAGAGATCGTACATGCTTTTGACTGCATCGGTGTCCAGATCCAGCTCATCGGCTACGATCTGCATCGTCTCATCCGGTTTTTCTTCCATGAAATCAGCAATCTCGGTCTGTGCTTCTTCCAGCTTCTCGATGATCTCCGGGTGCTCGTCATAGAATTTCTGTGTCACTGCCACTGCAATGATCGCCTTAATCAGGCCTTCGCCGTCGGCTACCAGGTGGTAACCCTGCTTCCCTGCATTGTAAGCAGTTGCGCCAGCAACCAGAGCCACGTCTACACTGCCGCCGTCCAGACCTGCTTTTGCATCCGGGATCGACATATTGACATAGTTGACATCGTCGATCGTCATGCCAGCCGTTGCCAGATAGGAAACGAGAAGCTCATGCAGGTTGGTTCCGGTCGGTCCTGCGATTGTCTTTCCTCTCAGGCTTTCCGGCGTCGTCAGGGACTCATCCTTAGAATACATACAGAATGCCTTCGGAGAACGGCTGTACATATTTAATACCTTGATATCCGCTCCATTTGCTGCAGACAGAATCACCGAAGTACCGCCAACCGCATACAAAACCTGCACATCGCCGGAAGCCAGCGCCTGTGTCTGATCTGCCCCGGAGGTCAGCTCCGCATAATCAACCTCAATCCCCATATCGCCAAATGTTTTTTCAAAAATACCCTGATTTTTCTCGATGATCGTCGGCACATTGAGCGGAGAAGTTACATACGTAAAGGTCAACTTATCCAGATCAGATTCTTTCGCTGTCTCCTCCTCGGCTGCCGCCTCCTCTGCGCTGGTTTCTGCCTCTGCCTGCGTGCTCTCAGCCGCATCTTTTGTACCGGAGCAGCCTGCCAGGGAAGCTGCGGTAAGGCAGAGTGCCATTCCCATTGCCATCCATCGTTTCATCATAATCGTTCCTCCTCTAAATAAAATGTAAATTATTTATAATATCCCTTTTCAGGGTTATCATCTCATCCTCCAAAAGATTCCTCTCTTCCTGCGGCGCCTTGACCTCATAGAGCGCCTTGACCATGCCCTTTTCAATGACCGCAATCTGGCTTCCCAGAATCAGTGCCTCATCGATGCTGTGCGTCACAAACAGAATGCTCGCACTTCGCTCCTGCTGGACGCGCAGAAGCTCTTTCTGCATCTGTTCCCTTGTAAAATAGTCAAGTGCGGCAAACGGCTCATCCATCATGATAAAGGTCGGCTCATACGCCAGCGCCCGCGCGATCGCCGCCCGCTGCTGCATTCCGCCGGAGAGCTGTGCCGGATATGCTTTTTCAAATCCAGATAATCCGACCGTGCGGATAACCGCCTCTATTTTCCCCGGATCTGTCTCCTTTTTTGAAAGCCCGAACACCACATTTTCCCAGACGGTCAACCACGGCATGAGGCGCGGTTCCTGAAAGACAAATGCCGTCTTGTGGGCGCTCTCCCAGCGAATCTCTCCGCTGTCCGCCGTCTCCAGTCCTCCGGTCAGCCGCAGAAGCGTCGTTTTCCCGCATCCGCTCTGCCCCAGAATCACGGTGATTCTCCCCGCCGGAAGCGACAGGTTGATCCCGTTTAAAACGGGAATCTCCCGGTTATCCACCCGGTATGTTTTATGAATATCAATCAGTTCAATTCCAACCATTTTCCCCGGATCCTTTCAGCACAAATCCTATCATCCATCCAAACAGGCGGTCCGTCACATATCCGACTGCCCCGATCGCCAGAATCCCCACGATCACCTTGTCGGTCCGCGACATCTGCTGTGCAAATAAAATCATATGTCCAAGCCCGGTGGACGCCGCCACCATCTCCGCACCGATAATGGCGCGCCAGCTATAGCCAAGCCCGATCCGCATTCCGACCAGAATATCTGCCATCGCATAGGGCAGAATGATGCGGAAAAATTTGCGGCGCTTCGAGTAGCCAAACATATCGCCCACTTCCAGAAGTTTCGAATCGCACCCGGTAAATCCCTTCACGATATTTAAGTACATCGGGAAAAAGGACGCCAGCACAATAATCACCGTCTTCGTCGTCTCTCCGATTCCGCACCAGAGAATCAGCAGCGGAATCATGCTGAGCGGCGGGACATTGCGGAAAAACTGCACAATATACTCATAGTAAACGCTGCTGCCCGGAAACAGCGCCCTGAACATTCCCAGCACAAAGGCACACAGGAACGCAATCGCAAATCCCTTCATGACACGCAGGAAACTGATTGAAATATCCCGCCACAGTTCCCCGGTTTTCACCATTTTTAAAAAGCTCGTCCACACCCGCGCCGGGGACGGCAGCACATACGCACTGACCATCTCCATGCGGCAGACCAAATACCAGATCAGAAATACCGCTCCGATTCCCAGCGCCGGACCGAAGTATTTCTGCCAATTATCCTTGAATTTCTTCGTTTCTTTCATTCTTCCCATTCTTTTGCCGCAATTCATGCATTTTCCGCTTCTTCAAGCGTTTTCCATGAACCGCAGCTTTCTCTCACTCTGTCTGCACGCCATCCCCGTGATGGCATCCATCCTTACAATACAAAAGTTCCAGCAGATCCGCCTGCTTCCAGCTTCCGCTCTCCACATATGCCCGGATTTTCTCCGGACTGCTGACACTCTCTACCTTCGCCGCCTGTCCATCTTTCCGGCAGATTCCCGCAAAATACCCCGGCGGAATCGGGCTGTCTTCGATCGCCCGGACGCGCACCTCACCGCCCGCCAGACGATTCCATGCGATAAACCGCGTATTCTCAAGTCCCAGCGAATTTCCAAGCACCGCAAGACTCTGGCATGGCGTCGTGATGATCTTCTCCCCATCCGCCAGATCCGGACGCGTGCTTAATTCCCGCGCACAGTGAAGTAAAATCGGCTCGATCGGGGCAACTTTCAGGTTTTCAATTCCAGATTCGTTTTCCGGCTCCTTCTGTATCTCTTCAAGCAGCCGAACTGCCTCCGGACAGCGCGCATCCGCAAGCGTCACGCCCGCCCGCAGACTAGCTTCATATCTTTCCCGGACGATCCGTCCCCAATCGCCCCGGCACTCGACCCGCGTCAGACCATGCCGTTCTAAAAAACGCTTCAGCGAATCTTCCTCACACATCCCGGCAGAAACCGGATTTATCCACAAATACTGCATTGTTTCTCCACTCTATCCAATCAGGCTGCCTAGCTTTCACACCTATGCACCTAATTTACTGCGTTTTCACGTTCTCTGCAAGTTAGTTTTTTCTAACTAGCTTATCATAGCAAAAAATCGATATATTGTCCAGTTTTGATTGTAAACTTTTACATTTTTATAAGTTGACACTAGCCGGTAAAAATGATAAAATCGGTTTTAATAGTTCCTATTTTCCTACGTCTTTAATAGGTTTTATTCCGAACAGATTCCTGTTTTTATTGAATCCTATAAAAAAAGCAGGCGGACAGGGCATCAAGGATACAATTCAGGCGATCGAAAATGCCGGATATACCTATGAGATCGAGTCGGATGACCGTGAAGAATAATGGGACGCATTTTTCTATAAAAAAGGTTTTAACCAATTCTCGCACTTTCCGTGAAAATCGGCTAAAACCATTTTTCATTACAGCATATTAATAAACCCGGTCGATACCAGGAAAAGAACCAGCATGACAGCCGGCACAATATACCGGATTAAGAAGCTGTACATACCTGCTCTTGAAAAATGTTCCCCATTTTTCTCGACTTCTTCCACGATCCACTTCGGTCCGACCACCCATCCGATCAGGATGCTGGTTAAGAAGGAAATGATCGGCATAAGGAAGCTGTTGCTGATATAATCCATCACATCAAGCAGCTGTCCGGTGGAACCGTTCGGCAGCTTCAACTCAAAATACAGAACATTGTAGCCCAGACAAATGAGAACTGCCGTGATCAGGGAATAGATTCCGACCATCACACACATCTGTTTTCTCGTCTTTCCAAACACTTCCATGCAGTTGGCAACCAGCGTTTCCATGACAGAAACGCAGGATGTCAGCGCCGCAAAGCCAAGCATCAGGAAAAATGCAAGTCCCACGATATGACCGGCGCCGCCCATCGCCTGAAATACCTTTGGAAGCGAAATAAAGGTCAGACTCGGACCGGACGCCATGCCATCGCGTCCTAAAAATACAAAGACCGCCGGAATAATCATCATACCGGACAGAAGCGCCACACCTGTATCAAAAAATTCAATCTGATTGGTCGCCTTGTTCAAATCGATCTCATCTTTGACATAAGAACCATATGTTACCATAATTCCCATCGACACACTCAGTGAGAAAAAGAGCTGGCTCATCGCATCCAGCAGTACTTCCAGAAATCCTCTTACCGTCAGTCCCGTAAAATCCGGGCGCACGTAGACGAGGAATCCCTGTATTCCCGTCCGGACCGTCCCATCCGCGTCCGTGTAGGAAAGCGTCAATGAAAAAATCGCGATTCCGATGACTAACAGGATCAGTCCCGGCATGATAAAACAGGAAAATTTCTCAATTCCCTTCTCTACACCTCTGTATACAACCCAGATTGTGAGCGCCAGAAAGATTCCCGTGAAAATCAGCGGCGCATTCTTTTCCGTGATAAACGATGTAAAATATCCGTCCTCCGCCACATCCCTGCCGGATGTCGTCAAATACTCAAAGAAATATTTCGTGATCCATCCGCCGATGACCGAATAATACGTCATAATTAACATCGGAACCAGAAACGTCAGGTATCCGACAAACTTCCACTTCGGATGCAGCGTTCCAAACGCCTGCAGCGCATTCTCCTTCGTTCTTCTGCCGATCGCCACATCCGTCGTCAGAAGTACAAATCCAAATGTCGCCACCAGCACCAGATACACCAGCAGGAACAGTCCGCCTCCGTCTTTCGCACATAAATACGGAAAACGCCAGATATTTCCTACACCGACGGCACTTCCGGCTGCTGCCAGCACAAACCCCAGCGAACCGCTGAAGCTGTTTTTCTTTTTTGCCATTTACTTATAACCCCCGTGATTGTAACTTTTATGTCCGTCTCCCGAGGACATAGACAGCTTCTATTCTACCTGTTTTTATTAGAATTACAAGTATCTGCCGGCAATTTTCTCCTCAAATTTCTCCCCCTCCCGCTTTTCTTCCCAGCCGCCCCATCGTTACTGTTCACGCATCATGCCCAGTAACGGAATTTGCCGTGGCTTCGCATTTAATTTATTTTCCCCCCTTCATCTCTACTTGCCTGCCTTATCATCTTCTGCTAAAATTAAAAAGACAAAAACAGGAATTTTCCCATGGAATGAGGCATATACACAATGAACAGCAATCAAACATTCCCGCGTCTTTGCCGGGTTTTAGAAATATACGAAGCCGATTTTGGCTGTGAAGAACGCCCGGACGGACAGGAAACGATGGTCTGTGTCCGTCTGCTGGACACAACTGAAAATGCAAACCTCTCAGAGCATCCAGAATACACGATACGCACCGCGGATCAGGCACTCTATGATGCCGGAATCAATGAGGGCGATCGCGTCTGGTTTGACCCGGAATCCGGGCAGATTGAGAAAGCGGCTGAATCACACTAAAATATAAAGAGGTTACAAAGGAATATCAAAATGGAACCATTTTACTATAATCACATGAACAAGAACCAGCAAGCCGCCTACCGCGCCATGCAGCAGGGGCTTACCAATCTCTCCGACGAATTTCAGATTCCGCGCCTGGAGGGAAAGGATTTAAGCAATGTATTTTTTGAACTGCGGCTCGATCACCCGGAGATTTTCTGGGCTTCCGGCTTTAAATATAAGTATTACCCAGATTCCCCGAATCTGATCCTGATACCGGAATACCTCTTTGACAAGGGCAAGATCCGCGAACATCAGAAAGCGATGGGCGCCCGCGTCGAAAAACTTGCCCGCCCGGCAATGAAGCTGACTGAACTGGAAAAAGAACGCTATATCCACGATTTTATCTGCGAACACGTTCACTATGACAAATTAAAAAAGCCCTACTCCCATGAGATCATCGGACCTCTGGGACAGGGCGTCGGCGTCTGCGAGGGCATCGCCAAATCGGTCAAAATTCTTTGTGATACGCTCGGCATCTGGTGCATGATCGCGCTCTGCGGCAATAACCCTGAAAAGGGCATCAAATACCGCCATACCTGGAACATCGTCAAGATCGGGAAAACGTACTACCATCTGGACGCTACCTTCGACAACAGTCTCGGCAAATGCCTCCAGACCGGCGAGGAAATCCGCTACGATTACTTCAATCTCGACGACAAGGCGATCTTCCGCGACCACGAACCGCTCATCGCCCCGGCGCCTGCCTGCACGGACAGCGACCATTTCTATTATAAAGAAAAGAAGCTCTCCTTTACCAAACAAGAGGACGTTTACAAGCGCTCCTTACAGGCGGCCAAAAAAGGAAAAACACTGACGTTTCACTGGCGCGGCGGCTATCTGACAAAGGAAGTTCTGCGTGAACTGCTCGACCTAATCGAAAAAGCCGGAAAAGAACGGCAGAAAACAGCTCTCATTAAGCTTAACTGGCCCCAGGCAGTTCTGCGCGTCCGCTACACCGATGAGGCCATCCAGCCGATTGTCACCATGGAGGAAGCAAATGAAGGTGAAGAAACCCCGGAAGGCACAGCGTCTTTATAGTTCGCTGTGCTTTTCCGCGGAGCATTTTTGTGTCATAGGACGAAGTTTCCTATGACATGAAGATTCTAACAATCATAGAGATCATCTTCCAAAACCAGATCCTGATGTTTATCAAAGCTGCCTGCCAAAGGAGCTTATCCAGAAAGTTTTACGCTGTTTTTTTGCTATACGTCAATGATTAGGATGAAATTTCTTAGAATTTTTCTCAAAGGAACTATTGCTATAGTCTCTCTTTTACTTCCATAACTGGGCACACACCAACTCCAGTACACTTCCCGCGATACATCTCGCCTTGTCCGAGATCAGAAAACAGTTGGAAAGTTCCTCTTTTCTCGGATCGACATCTGCTACCTTGAAATGTTCCGTCACCCGATAACCATCCCGCAAAAGACCTCGCAGAATGCCCGTGATCTGTGTCTGAACCAGAAGTTTCGTTCCGTCCTCCTGCCAAATCTCCGCGATCGTGTCCCCGGCTTCAACGATATCACCGATCACACGCACATTTTTGAAAATACCCGCTGCCTGCGCGTGAATCACCCGCTCTGCACCGTATCCACCGATCACGCCCGGAATCCCCGTATTCGGGATTGCCGCACCCTCGCGGATAATTCGCCCCAGCCGGTGACCGCGCTTTGTCTCCACCACAACATCCACATCCTCACCTGCCGTAAAGCCCGGACCAAGTGCAATCGTGAGCGGTGCCATATCCCGGCGGGTTCCAAGATTTCGCTTTGCCAGAATCGCATCGATCACAACAGCCGGTTTCAGCGCTCCAATCGACACGCCTTTCGGATCAATCAAAATCGGCACGCTATTTTCCTGCCAGACCGCTTCTGCCTCCTCATATCGATCAATCCGGACAGCACGAAGCCCCTCGACCTCAGTTGTTTTTGTATAAACCGCCTCACACAGAGCTACCTGTCGCCGAATCGCCGCCGGATTTTCAATCTCCAGCACCAGCACCCGAAGCCCTGCCGCCCAGAGCCGATGAATCGTTCCAGTTGCCAGGTCACCGCCGCCGCGCACAATAATTAAATCATCTCGTTTCATGAGGATGCCTTCTCCTATCTCACTTTTGTTACTATTATTTCCATTACCTGTTTATGCAGCTTCTTCTTCAAATAATTCCTTTGATTGTGTTTTCTGCTTTTAGAGTAATTCTTTTTACTGCCACACACACGACACCTTATCATAAACAGAAGTGTCTACCCGTCCGCTCCACTGCTCCCACTCTTCCGGACGCATCCGCCACGCAAGACCACAGCCGGCAGAAATCTCCCTCGGAAGTGGAATTAAACGTCCCGGAATGCCCGTTTCCATACATCGTTTTTCCCATTCCATCGCCGCCACAGTTGTCTGAAAGGACAGTACGATAAATGGATGTTTTTCTCTCATACTACCAATTTCTCCCCTACGCTTCCTCTGCCAGCGCCCGAACTGCTTCTGCTGCCCTCTCAATCTCCTCTTTCGTATTAAAATGCGAAAAACTGAACCGCACCACTCCCTGACCGACCGTTCCAAGCGCCCGGTGCATGAGCGGCGCACAGTGTGCCCCCGCGCGGACGCAGATGCCGTATTCTTCCCAGAGTGCATCCGCCACACGTGCCGAATCTTCCCCGGCAAGGTTGAGGGAGACGATCGGCGCATGACATTTTGCCGCCGGATCTCCATACACAATGATGCCCGGAATTTCCTTCACCTGTTCGTAAAAACGGCGTGTTAAATCCCGCTCCCGTTTCTGCAATTTCTCGATCCCCTGATCCATCCGGTAACGGATGCCTGCGGCCAGACCCGCCAGACCATGGACATTGAGCGTCCCGGCTTCGAGTGCCGTTGGCATTTCCTTCGGATGGTGTTCATCATAACTGTGAATGCCGCTGCCGCCAACCAGAAGCGGTTCCACCGAAAGTCCCGGCTTCACATACAGCCCGCCGGTTCCCTGTGGTCCCAGAAGCGCCTTATGCCCGGTAAAACAGAGCACGTCGATTCCGAGCTTCTGCACGGAAAACAGTTCTTCCCCTGCAGTCTGCGACGCATCCACAATCAGAAGCAGTCCATTCCGTTTAACAAACGAAGAAAGATAGGAAAGATCCGTCACATTTCCTGTCACGTTGGACGCGCCGGTAATTACCACCGCACGCGTCTCTGGGCGCAGAAATGCTTCCAACTCTTCATATTTTAGATTTCCACGCGCATCCACACCCACAAAACTAAGCGTCGCTCCCTGATCACGCAGACGGTAAAGAGGGCGCAGCACCGAATTATGCTCACAGACCGTCGTGATCACGTGATCGCCCGGACGAATCAGCCCGGAAATGGCTATGTTCAGCGCCTCCGTTGCGTTTGCCGTAAAGGCAATCCGCGACGCATCTTCCGCATCAAACAATTCTGCTGCTGCCGCACGTGCCCCGTACACCAGTCTTGAAGCATGTAAGGTTGCCTCATGCGCGCCGCGCCCCGGATTTCCTGCGGTGCGAAGCGCCTCAAGGACTGCCTGTTCCACCTGCAGCGGCTTTTGAAGCGAAGTCGCCGCATTGTCTATATAAATCATGGTTTTACCACATTTCCAGCGCCCAGCATTTTTTCAGCAATGACATACATGTTGGTTACACCGCCGACTGCCAGCTTCTCGGTCAGACCATAGAAATTCAGGCAGGTGCCGCAGGGCAGGATCTCCACACCTTCTTCCTCCAGTGTCTTCAGATCCTCCAGCATCGGAGATCCTTCACAGGTCAGACTGGCTCCGCCGTTATAGAAAAGAATGGTTTTCGGCAAATTGTCCTGCTGTGTCAGGGCAAATGTAAATGCCTTCAAAAGCGTCTTTCCAAGTTCCTCACTGCCCTCGCCCATCTTATCATTGGCAATCACAACCACGGTATCGGTACGGCTGTCCGGAATACAGGCTTCGCATCCGGCTCCTGCCTGTGCTTTTTCCTCTTCTGTCTGTTCACCCACCGTAAAGATAACCTGATATTCCTGATCCGCCAGCTTCTTTGCACTGCTCTGATAGCCCTTCTGCTCTGCCATTTTCGTCAGATTCTGAACTGCAATCTCATTATCCACCAGCACTTCCACCTGTCCGGCACCCGAAAGTTCCTCTATCGCGTGTTTTGCCTTTACGACCGGAATCGGGCATGCGTCTCCTCTTGCATCTACTTTCTTCATTTCTGTTTCCTCCTATCCTCGTACAAAAATTTCAACCTCTCCCGGTTCCGTGATCGTTCCCACGATCCGCGCCGGAAGCCCGGCGTTCTGCAGCTCCTGTTCCAGTTTCTCCGCCTCATCCGGGGCAGCTGCCATCAGAAGTCCGCCGGAGGTCTGCGGGTCAAACAAGACCTCTTCCATTGAAAACGGTACATTTTCAAACTGCACCGCCGCCCCGACATGGTTGCGGTTTCTCTGTCCTGCCGCCGTGTATAAAAACGCGTCTGCCGACTCACGTGCGCCCGGAAGCACCGGGATATGGTTCACATCAATCTCGCACGACAGCCCGCGCCCCATCATTTCATGCAGATGTCCCAGAAAACCGAACCCAGTCACATCTGTGCACGCGTGAACCGTGTACTTCCGGCTGATTTCCGCCGCTGTTTTATTGAGCGTCGTCATCGACTGTACCGCCCCGTCCATCTGCTCTTTTGTCACTTCTCCGACGCGGTTTGCCGAACAAATCAGCCCAACCCCCAATGCCTTTGTCAAAATCAGGCGGTCGCCCGGCTGTCCGGCATCATTGGCGTACAGCTTTTTCGGATTTACCAGTCCCGTCACGGACAAACCGTATTTCACGCCCGTGTCCGTGATCGAGTGACCGCCCGCGAGAATGCCGCCTGCTTCTGCCACCTTCTCCGCGCCGCCCTGTAAAATCTGTCCCAGAACATTCAAATCCATTGATTCCGGAAAACACACCAGATTCAGCGCCGTCTTGACCTCACCGCCCATCGCGTACACGTCGCTCAGCGCATTTACCGCTGCAACCTGTCCAAAAATATACGGATCGTCCACCATCGGCGGGAAGAAA
>OHMN01001715.1_pt1 | contig 12651 bp, 9 predicted proteins | sample 1569361 | NCBI WGS metagenome assembly OHMN01 (sample SAMEA3541508, study PRJEB24748) | human gut metagenome | biome: human gut; feature: human-associated habitat; material: faeces | place: China | collected 2012
CCTACCACTTCACTTCTACTTATTAATAAAGTTGTATACTTTCTAACCGTCCGGATGTAAAAGCAGCCGAAATGGCTCTGGCCAGCACTTATTACAATGCAAACTCAGCCCGTGCCGCCTTCTATCCGCAGATCACAATCAGTGGGTCAGCCGGATGGACCAACAGTGCCGGTAGCGCCATTGTCAACCCGGGTAAACTGCTGGCATCCGTACTTGGTTCACTTACTCAGCCGCTGTTCTACCGGGGTGCAAACATCGCCCGTCTGAAGATAGCCAAGGCACAACAGGAAGAAGCTAAACTGGCTTTCCAACAGAGTATACTGAATGCAGGAAGTGAAGTAAGCAATGCACTGTACCAGTATCAGAGTGCTTCCGAAAAAACGGCTTCCCGCAAAATGCAAGTGGAATCATCAGAGAAAGCATCTGAATATACAAAAGAATTGTTTAAATTAGGGACGTCTACTTATCTAGAGGTATTGTCGGCCGAACAATCTTTGCTCAGTGCCCGTTTATCTCAGGTAAACGATACTTTCGACCGGATGCAGGCTGTAGTAAGCCTTTATCAGGCATTAGGCGGCGGAAGAGAAGATTAACTTTAAATACAATACAATTATGATTAGTCCATTAGCATCGATAGTCCCCGGGGCAAAAATCGGTAAGAATGTCACCATTCAACCGTTCGCTTACATTGAAGATAATGTCGAAATAGGGGACGACTGCATCATTATGTCTTATGCCAGCATACTGAATGGTACGCAGCTGGGAAAAGGTAACAAAGTGCATCAACACGCCGTACTCGGAGCGGAGCCACAGGATTTCCATTACAAAGGAGAAGAAAGTTCACTGATCATCGGTGATAACAATCATATCCGCGAGAATGTAGTCATCAGCCGGGCCACTTTCGGCGGAAACGCCACAAAGATCGGCAACGGCAACTTCCTGATGGACAAGGTTCATGTCTGTCATGACGTACAAATCGGTGACAATTGCGTAGCCGGTATCGGTACTACAATTGCCGGAGAATGTACCTTGGACGATTGCGTGATCCTGAGTGGAAACGTCACACTCCATCAATATTGCCATGTAGGACAATGGACGTTGATTCAGAGCGGTTGCCGCATATCAAAAGACGTACCTCCTTATGTTATTATGGCCGGAAATCCGGTAGAATATCACGGAGTAAACGCTGTAGTATTGCAACAACATAAAAATACGAGCGAAAGGGTCTTGCGACATATTGCCAATGCTTACCGTTTGATCTATCAGGGCAATTTCAGCCTGCAGGATGCAGTACAAAAAATTGTAGACCAGGTTCCCATGAGCGAAGAGATAGAAAATATCGTTGCATTCGTCAAGGAGTCAAAACGTGGAATCGTAAAATAGGCATGCTTCCGTCCGGGCAATAGATATTCGCCGGATCGATATCGACCTGATCGAATAACTCCTCTTTTAGGCGAGCCAGATTTCCGGCACTGGGATTAGCCAATGGATAGAACTCATATTCCACGAAAGCGATCACGTTGCGAAAACTTAATTTCTCCTCTTTATGCATACGGATCAACTCCTTGTAAACGCTTAGCGGAGAACGTCCGCCGGGTAAAGCGATCACGAAGGGCTTACCGATATCTTGTTTTTTACGGATTTGTGTTGCTATCTCTTTAGCGATAGCGAAAGAACCTTCCTCGGCCGATTCATAAATGTTTGTCGGAATCTTTTCCAAACGGGTTAAAACTGAATGCTCGAAAGCATTTTCCGGGCGATAATACCGCAACGGTATACGCGTCAGAGTAATTTGAGAACTAAGGTTCGTTTTCATGTTTAATTATTGATTTAGTATTACAATCTTACTTGAATCACAAATATATGAAATAAGTACTGATTTCGCCATACGTTGATAGAACAAATTTATTAACCGAAAGGTTTGATCTATATCGCCTAAAAATAAAAAAGGACCGTCCCGGCCAGCCAAGACAGCCCCTCTCTTTATTATTAACGTGTTTAGACCAATGTATTTGTCTCCGGAACTAAGTTTCCCATGCTCCATACCGCACGCACGTTCAACTTACGATCCAAGATCACGATATCCGCATCCTTCCCTCTTTGCAAGGTTCCGGTGCGATCGCTTACCCCCATCAGGCGGGCCGGAGTCTCGGAAGCCATACGGACTGCATCGGCCAAAGGAATGTCAGCCTTCTGCACCATCGTACGTACCAGTACGTCCATCGTGGCGATACTTCCCACCAATGAAGAATGATCCGCCAACTTGCATACGCCATCCTCAATGATAATGCGGGGATCGGATAACGGCTTACCCTCGTTGGCTGCGCATGAGAGAGCGTCCGTAACCAAGCAAGTACGTTCCACTCCTTTCAACTTATAGACCAATCGGAGGATCGTAGAGGGTAAATGACGCCCGTCAGCAATCACCTCTACCGTCATATCGTCCATCAAGAAAACACTTTCCACCGTTCCCTCGTACTTATATTCACGACGCTTATGGAAACCAGGCATGGCGTTATAGAAATGAGCCGCATGCGTGAAACCGGCATTGTAAGCGGTCTTAATATCATCAAACTCCGCTTCCGTATGCGAGATAGCGGATAGGATTCCCCTCGACTTCAAGTATTGGGCGAACTCAAGCGCACCCGGTATCTCCGGGCTGGAATCCCAGCGCTTGATGCAATCCGTGCGTTCCAATATCTCTTTATATTCTTTCGGGTCGGCGGGATTCTCCTTATCGATAAACAGGCTCGCCGCCATCTTCGGATTCAGATACGGTCCCTCGATATGCAATCCCAAGATAGGGCCGTCTTTTTTCCTCATCATCTCCTCGCATACGGCCACCGCCTTATCGATCACCCCGATTTCCGGAGCCAACACGGTAGGGAATATCGTCGTGGCCCCATGCTTCTGATGGGCAGCTACCGCACCGTGGAAAGCCTCTTCCGTACATTCGGAGAAGTCGAAGCCCCCACCGCCATGGATATTCATCGCCACGAAACCGGGAACGATCGACATTCCTTTCGCATCCACCACCTTGGCGCCAATCACCGCTAAATCGCTATTTGTAACCTCCAATATCTTCCCGTCGCTAATCAATACGGAACCATCCTTCATCCATCCTTGCGGCGTAAGGATATGGCCATTTATAATCTGTGTCAACATAATCGTTCTTGCTTAGAATAGTTTATTCGTACCTTCAACCAACTTACCCATCGCCCAGACCGCACGGACATTCAAGTCACGGTCCAACAAGACGATATCGGCGTCTTTGCCCCGCTGCAACGTTCCCTTGCGATCGGATACGCCCATGATACGGGCGGGAGTCTCCGAGGCCATACGCACGGCATCCTCCAAGGGGATCTCGGCCTTCTGCACCATCGTACGGATCAGGCGGTCCATCGTGGCGACACTACCCGCCAAGGCCGAGCGGTCGGCCAACTTACACACGCCATCCTCGATGATGACACGGGGATCGAAAGCGACTTGGCTATCACTGGCAGCGCAAGCCAAGGCATCCGTGATCAGACAAGTGCGTTCCACACCTTTTATCTTATAGACCAGACGAAGGATCGTAGGCGGCACATGGATACCATCGGCCACGACCTCGACGGTCATATCATCGAGCAGATAGATACTTTCCACCGTTCCCTCATACTTATACTCGCGGCGTTTATGGAAGCCCGGCATGGCGTTATAGAAATGGGTGGCGTGGGTATAACCTACCTCATAAGCGGTCAGGATATCCTCAAACTCGGCTTGGGTATGCCCTACCGAGGCGAGCACGCCTTTCGAGGTGATATATTTACCAAACTGCATCGCTCCCGGAAGTTCCGGAGCGGCATCCCAGCGCTTGATACAATGCGTTTCCTCCAGCAAAGGGATATATTCCTCGGGATCGGGATTCTTGATGTTCTCAGGGATTTGTCCACCAGCCATTTTCATATTGAAATAATGTCCTTCTAAGTGAAGCCCCAGAACCGGGCTATCTTTCTCGGCCATCAGTTTCTCGGTGGTCTCGGCGGCGGCACGGATCATCGGGATGGTAGAAGAGGATAAGGTGGGGAAGATACTGGTAGTACCGTGTTTCATGTGTGTGGCCACCGCCGCACGGAAAGCTTCCTCGGTGCCTTCCATAAAATCACGGCCTCCACCTCCGTGCACGTGAATTTCCACGCCTCCGGGGACGATGTACATACCTTTGGCGTCTATCAAGGTTGCCCCCACTACCGCTAAGTCGCAGTTTGTCACTTCTAAAATCTTCCCGTCGCTTATCAATACCGAGCCGTCTTTCAGCCAGCCTTGCGGGGTAAGAATCTTTCCATTAATGATCTGTGTTAACATGATATGTGTTTTAAGCTTTCGCGTTTCTTTGGATAGCAAAGTTAAGGACTTTCTTTTTAAAACGAGTAAGCTATTAGAGGTTATTTTCAAAGAATAATCAAAATGACACTTTGTAATCCGAACCTCCGGAGAATCGAATATTCCGGGCCCTAAGTACAGCTCGCCTCTAAATCCGAAAGAAAATTTCAGTAATCAACTAATGGCCAACACCATACCCCAAAACAGCCTTTTATTCTAGCGAAATCAATTCATCCTAATTCATATCAAAGGGAGAGATTGGTATCATTTATAGGGTTACAATACGGTTCTAGCAGGGTAAGAATGCCTATTCACGAGTAGTCATAACCCTATTCTTGAGTAGTCACGATGCCCAACGGCGGCATATGCGTCGGCCGATGGCAGTACTGGCGTAGCCCAATGCGGCCTATCACGCATGGGAAAAGGGATATTCTCCCTTTTAAAAGCCAGCTCTCGCACTCTCTCTTCCGCTATTTCGCATCATCAACGGCAAGCACTTGTCACGAAAACAGGAGTATTTGAATCAAAAAGATCAGATAAGCTGCCTTTCACTGGCTAGCAGCCTTTTCATGAATCCTGCGTATTCAACTCTTCCAACTCCATTGTCCGTTCGGTCCATAGATCCATCGCATCGGAAAGTTCTTTTTTTAGGGCAGAATATTCACCGTAGAGAGAAGCGTCGGAGGCACCTTCCGGCGTAGCCAGCTTCGCCTCGATAACGGCAATGCCATTCTCAAGCTCCGAGATACGGGCCTCGGCCTCGGCAACAGCTTTCTCCGCTTTCTTAATCACTTTACTCAGTTCCTTCCTTGCCTCATAGGAGAGCTTGTTATGGGATACCTGAGCCTCACCGGTACCGGACATGGAAGTACTCGTCCCAGTAGAACGTTCCAATTCACGCAAGCTATCCATTTTCTTATGCTCCAAGAAATTATAGATGCCGCCTAAATGCTCGACGACTTTCTGGTTACCGAACTCATAGACCTTATCGACTAGGCCATCCAAGAACTCACGGTCGTGGGAAACCACGATCACCGTGCCGTCGAACTCCCTCAAGGCGTCTTTCAGCACGTCTTTCGAACGCATATCCAAGTGGTTCGTCGGCTCATCGAGAATCAGCAGGTTGACCGGCTCCAATAACAAGCGGATCATCGCCAAACGGGTACGCTCGCCACCCGACAGGACTTTCACCTTCTTATCGGAGGCCTCGCCGCCAAACATGAAAGCACCTAGGATATCCCGTATCTTCAAACGGATATCCCCTTGGGCTACGTAATCGATCGTATCGAAAACGGTAAGGTTCTCGTTCAATAGCTGCGCTTGGTTCTGGGCGAAGTAACCGATCTTCACGTTATGGCCTAATTGGAGCTTTCCGGTGAAATCGGTAATCTCTCCCATGATACATTTCACCAAGGTAGATTTACCCTCACCGTTCTTTCCGACAAAAGCGACTTTATCACCCCGGTTGATCGTAAGCGTCACATGATCGAAGATCAGATGATCGCCATAACGCTTCGCCACCTCCTCGCAGATCACCGGATAAGAACCGGAACGGGGAGCGGGCGGAAATTTCAGCCGCAACATGGCTGTATCCACATCGTCTACCTCAATACGTTCCACTTTTTCCAATTGTTTGATGCGGGATTGTACCTGTACGGACTTCGTGGCTTTATAACGAAAACGCTCGATAAACGCCTCGGTATCGGCCAATTTCTTCTGTTGGTTCTCATAAGCGCGCTGCTGCTGCTCACGGCGTTCACGGCGAAGTACGACGTACTCCGAATATTTTACCTTATAATCGTAGACCTTACCTAGTTCGATCTCCAAGGTCCGGAAAGTCGTATTATCGATAAAGGCACGGTCGTGCGACACTAAGATCACAGCGTTGGCACGGGTAGCGATAAAGTTCTCCAACCATTGGATGGACTCGATATCCAGATGGTTCGTCGGCTCATCCAGCAGCAACACGTCCGGCCTACGGAGTAAGAGCTTCGCCAACTCGATACGCATGCGCCAGCCTCCGCTGAACTCAGACGTCGGGCGGTCGAAATCGCTACGGCTAAAACCTAGTCCGGCCAATGTACGCTCCAACTCCGCATGGTAGTTGTTTCCTCCCATCATCTGGAAATGCTCCGATAGATACGTGACACGATCAATCAGCTTTTGATAGCCCTCGGAGTCATAATCCGTACGCTCCGCCAATTGAGTATTCAAGCGATTGATCTCCTCCTCCATCTCATGGATATGCTCGAAAGCGCATTCCGCCTCCTCCCGAACCGTACGGGTATCCACCAATTGCATGTGCTGGGGCAGGTATCCGATCGTGACCTCCTTCGGTACGCTAACAGTTCCAGAAGTCGGCGATTGCAGGCCTGCGAATATTTTCAACATTGTAGATTTGCCCGCTCCGTTTCGCCACCAAAGCGATACGGTCCTTCTTGTTTACCACAAAAGAAATATCATCAAAAAGCGTAAAACCGCCAAACTCCACTGTTAGTCCTTCAACCGAAATCATACTGTCTCTTTAATTTATGACCGCAAAGATACAACAGTTCAAGGTTTACTCACAAACTTTTCAATTAATATCAGCACATCCTTATGCAACGGAAGGGCCGGATCGGTATAGGTAGCCATCTGTTTTTGCTGATCCATCGTATCGCAAGTCTTCATCAGATGGTTCATATTCCCGATCAAATGGTAATCGGCCGAAGGTTGAGATCGCTTCAATAGTTCGGCGTCTTTTACGGATACTTGCATATCCTTATCCCCTTGCAAGATCAACACCGGGACTTTTAGTTTCTTGATGATTTCCTGCGGATTATACGTATACCATGAGATCATATAAGGCTGTACCGACGAGCGGAACAGGGCTTGCAAACCGATCGGCACGTCCGGTACGAGCTTCCCTTCCTTCAAGGACGTGTTTATGGATCTCACCATATTCCGGATCACTTCCGGTTGACCGGCCATCTGTTCCTCTATGATCTCATAAGCGGGACGCCCCGCACCCGCCACCGAAATGTATCCTTTCACTTTCGGATTATCCACCGAAGCCGCCATACCGACCAACGCTCCCTCGCTATGCCCCAACACATAGATTCCGGAGATCCGTTTGTCCTTGCTTAAATAATCGATCCAGCCTCGTGCGTCCTTGATCCCGTCCTCGAAACGCATGGAATACTCATCCTTTCCGGCCGAGGCACTCGAAGCGATACCCCGCTTATCATAACGCAGGGAAGCAATCCCCTTCCCTGCCAGCCCTTCCGCCAAATATCTCAAGGAATTATTCTTACCCGGCAAGGCGGCGGAGTTCCCGTCCATATCCGTAGGGCCGGAGCCGGGGATGATCAATACCACAGGATAACCGGACTCCTGATTGGGAGTTACCATCTTCCCTTTTAATGCCCCGGTAGACGTATTCAACACCACCGGACGCTCGTTCAACCGTACAGGCAACTGGGGCAGACCAGACAAGGATACGAGAAGAAAGCAAACGAAAGCTATCAGTTTCTTTTTCATAACGGAATCAATTTATATACTTAAAGCACACATGAGACATACAATCTCAGTATCCGCCAAATGTAACTAAAAAAGGGGAAAACCTCTCGGCCTTCCCCCTTCTTTATCTAACATCTTTATAGGAAATTAATACCCCGGATTCTGTTTCAAGTTTGGATTCTTATCCATGCTTGTTTGAGGAATCGGCAAGTAACGGTTACGAGAAGAGAACTGACGAGTCTCAATAACAGCCGTACCCGTGATTTCCGCACGTTTAGTAGGCTCAGACTCCCCATAATTAATCGTTCCTGTAACACGTAACAAATCACCATTCAGGACTTTCTCGGCAAGCATCTTTCCATCTTCCTGCCAACGGACGATGTCCGCACGACGCAAGCCTTCGCCGGCCAACTCTACCGTACGCTCACGACGGATCAATTCACGAAGTTTATCCTTCGTCCCATATTTAGCCTTATCCACTTCCCGCATTCCTACACGCTGACGGATCTGATTCAAATAACCATAGATCTCATCAGAAGGACCGCTCAACTCATTCGCAGCCTCCGCATACGTCAATAGAACCTCCGCATAACGGAATACGATCGGACAAGCTCCCGAGCTCCAAACATCTCCATATTGATCCATCGGATCCAAGTATTTCGCCCAAGTCAAAGCACTCTTGGAAGCATTATCTGTATAAGTCGGGAAGTTCTTGTTGACAGTACCATCTTGAAGTTTCTCGTCCAAAGTATTCAAGACATCACCTCTCCAGTCACGTCCCGGATATAAAATGGTCATGGCCATACGAGGGTCACGATTCGCGAACGGATGCTTTGCGTCATAAGTCTTCGACTCTTCTTTCGTCAATCCATCAGACATTTCATACATATCCACCAAATTCTGGGTCGGGACGATAGAAGACCAGCCTTGGTCTACATTATTGTACATTTGCCCGATGGTTCCCAATCCATCCAACGTCTCAATATTCTGATCCGCTAGGATTATCTCTTTAGAATCCACTCCCGATACCTTAAAAAGATTCGTATAATCCGGATCCAACTCATACTGCTTCAAATCAATGATTGCCTTAGCTGCGTCTTTTGCCTTTTGCCAATCACCATAATACAAAGCCTCACGCATCTTGATAGCTAAAACAGCACCTTTAGCGATATAGCCACGAGCCTCCGGAGCCTCCGCGATCCCAGCTAAGGCCTCGTCTAAATCCTTAGCTATATAATCGCGTACCTCTTGTTCCGTATTGCGTTCCACTTTAGCCTCGTCCGCACTTGAATAAGAACTAATAATAGGCACACCACCATACCACCAATTCATCAAGAAATACTTATAAGCACGGATCGCTTTAGCTTGAGCCACATAATTAGCTTTTACAGCGTCACTAGAAAACGTCACCTTGTCTACATTCTCCAAGAATGTATTCGCCTTACGAATCGACTTGTAATCATAAAGGATCTGCCCAGGATTAGAACTAGACAATGACCCATCCCCCCACGGGCGGAATCCTTCCCAAGGGAAATTATTATAGCCTATATCTGAGCCACAATCCAGATAAAGCAACGTATTTCCATCTAGCAAATCCTTATAACAGCCTACTATGAAGCCCTTCGCATCCGCCTCTGTCTGCCATGTGGTAGAAGGAGCCAACTGATCCTTAGGCACCGTATCCAGAAAATCTGAACACGAAGTAGATAACGCAGCCATACCAGCCGCCAACATATATATTGATAATCGTTTCATAAAATCTTCTATTTAAATGGTCTTAACTAATTAGAATGTCACATTTACGCCAAAAGAATTTGTCATCACTAATGGGTAGCTAGACAAACGGGAACTAACCGTCTCCGGGTCTACGTTCAATGGCATAGAATCTATCGTAAACAAATTCTCCGCAGAATAATAAACACGTACATTCGACAAACCGATAGCGTTCAGCACACTCTTTGGAAGCGTATATCCCAATTGCAATGTCTTCAGACGCAGGTAACTGGTATTAATTACCCAGAAATCAGACATCACGTTAGAAGCCTCACTCGGAGATTTTCTAGACTCCGCTACACGCGGCATACTTGCATTGGTATTTTCCGGTGTCCAGCTATCCAGCCATGCAGTAGAAGGATGTCCGGCACTACCCGAGAACTCACCAAACGCTTCTTTCGTAAACGCACGACCTACATTAGCCGCACCGGTGAAGTTCAAAGTCAAGTCAAATGCTTTATAGCCTACATTCAAGTTCAAACCAAATGTAACAACTGGATTGATAGTCTTAGACAATACACGGTCATCCGCATCCAGCTTTCCATCTCCATTCGTATCTACATAACGTAAATCACCGGCTTGAAAATCCTGTCCGAACGGGTAGCCGTCTTTTCCTTTATAGGTATCCATCCATTGCTGTGCCTCCGCGTCAGATTGGAAAAAGCCATCAGCCTTATATACATAGTAAGAATCGATTGGCTTTCCAACAAAACGCCACAAATCACCGTCATCAGGATTTGTCATACGGTCTACACCTCCTAAATCCTCGATCTTGTTCTTATTATAGGCCATATTTCCCATCACATTCAATGACCAGTCATTCCACTTATTGTTATAACCTAGCTGTACCTCGACACCTCGGTTACGCATAGAACCCACGTTGTCGAAATAAGGATCCAAGCCAAACTCAGTCGGGACCGGTACCTCCATGATGATATCCGTAGTCTTGCGATCATAGTAATCAAACGTGAAAGTCACATGATTAATAACCGCATCCAAGCCAATACCCCAAGTCGTAGATTTCTCCCATGACAAATCCTCGATACGATAGGCTTTCTGATAATATCCCGTCGTCAAGTTGCCTCCCATAGGATAATTACCATCCAAATTATAAGTCTGCATCCAAGGATAATATTGGTTCTCCCAAGGATTCGATTTATTTAAGGCGTCTTGATTACCTAACATACCCCAAGAAGCACGAATCTTCAAACTGCTCAACCAATCATGCGTACTTTCCATAAACTCCTCCTCGCTGATACGCCAAGCACCGGAGAAAGAAGGGAAATATCCCCAACGATGTCCCGGAGCAAAACGAGAGGAAGCATCCGCACGGAAGTTTGCCTCTAATAAATATTTTCCCGCAAAATCATAATTAATACGCCCAAAATAGGAAAGCATGGCAAGCTCTCGGCTCAAACCATCATTTGTTTGTGTAGAAGCCCCACCGGCATCCATATCATTCAGGCTATTACTCGGGAAATTATTCCTCTGCATCTGATTCTTGCTAACCTCATACTTCTCCGCATGATAACCTACCATCACTTTCAAGCCATGCTGACCAAAGTTCTTGCTGTAATTCAGCAAAGCATCGAAATTATAACGTTTCCAATTCACGAAACGTTCAACCAAGGAAGTGGTACGAGACGCAGATGCCGGATCATCCGGTATGCTCAGAACTCGCTCCGTATGACGTTGGTCCTCGTTCACATAGGCACCCGTCACAGTAGCCTTCAGCCCATCAATAATATCATAATCAACAGAAAGTGCCCCCGTAAAATTCTGGTTACAATTATCCACCGTCTGCCCGGAATCCAACCATGCGATAGGGTTACCATCGTTAGTTTGTCCGTATTTGCCATCCTTATCTTTGACTGGGATCATCGGGCTAATAATATTCAATTGACGGATAATCTGGTCGGAAGAACCACCATAATAGCTAGCATTCGGATCCGAGAAGTCATTCTTGATAAAAGACATGTTCATCCGAACAGCCAGTTTCTTCGTCAACTGCATATCCAGATTCGTACGTCCATTAAACTGTTTACGATCTGAGTTAGGAAGGATACCCGTCTGCCCTAAATATCCGGCCGAAGCCATATACTTCACGTTCTCCGCACCTCCTGTAATACTAACATTGTGTTTATGCAACAAACCTGTCCGATAAGCCTCATCATTCCAGTCCGTATTAGGATGTCCGTAAGGATCAGAGCCATCCTCAAACATCCGGATGTCCTCGTCACTATAACGTCCCGGCTCGAAACGATTCCACAAACGTGCGTAATCGGCTGAGCTGACACGATCAATCATGGAAGTAGCTTTCGAGGCACCCACATATCCGTTATAAGAGATACGAGGAGCACCCGTCTTACCACGTTTTGTCGTGATCAAGATAACACCATTAGAAGCCTTCGAACCGTAAATAGCGGCGGAAGAAGCGTCTTTCAATACAGAAATACTCTCAATATCATTCGGATCGATATCATTCATGGAGCCACTCTCGATACCATCGATCAAGATATATGGGCTGGCAGAGTTCAAAGTACCGACACCACGGATACGGATCGTACTACCATCCTGTCCCGGACGGCCTTGACCCGAGGTAACGGTTACACCCGGCATCATACCTTGAAGACCGGAAGACACGTTGGAGATAGGACGGCTTGTCAACTCCTTGCTATCCAATTGGGCTACCGCTCCCGACAAGTTCGCCTTCTGTTGCGTACCATAACCGACAACGATCACCTCATCTAATTTCTGGGTATCTTCCTGCAAGGATACATTGATGGAAGGCTCTCCATTATATTTGAATTCTTGAGTTAGATAACCGATAAAGGATACTTGGATCACATCCCCTTTCTTCACATCCAACACGAAATTACCATTCATGTCGGTTACAGTACCATTCGTAGTACCTTTTACAACTATTGACGCTCCAGCCACAGGGCCAAAACTGTCACTAACCGTTCCCTTCAAACTACCTTCTTGCTGGGAAATACCTACCCTCGGAGTTAGATCGGA
>OHMN01001726.1_pt1 | contig 12585 bp, 14 predicted proteins | sample 1569361 | NCBI WGS metagenome assembly OHMN01 (sample SAMEA3541508, study PRJEB24748) | human gut metagenome | biome: human gut; feature: human-associated habitat; material: faeces | place: China | collected 2012
TTCGTTTATTTCCATGTCCAGAAGAAAACGGGGAAACATCATATAAGATGGCAGGTTAGTGTCTGCTGTCAGAAAGTCCGTCATGTGTTCACCTCCAATCAGTTATTCGCCAAGAAAATCCCAGTCTACATCACTATCTGGCAGTGAATTTTCAGGTGCTGGAAAGGACGCCCTGATTTGGGGCTCCCTTTGCACCATGCCTGCAGTCAGTCCGGAAAGAAAAAGTGGCAATGACTGTTTCAGGCTGTGTTCTACTGCATCTACTATCTGTTTCACAAAAAGTTCTTCACGTTCTCTTGTTTCCAGATAAGGATCAGTCTGTGTGCGGTAGTAGCGGTCAAAATAATCTACCAGTGCAAGAGAGATTACCTGACTGTAAGATTTAAAATCCTGCCTGTCCATCGTCTGTAAATATTCCCAGGCTCTCCGCTGCTGTTCTTTGTCCAGATTAAAGCGCAGGTTTGTGTTGCGGATATTGTTCTGCATGGTTTATCCCCTCCTTTTTTCGTATTGATTGATTCAGCAGGTCGTACCGGTGTGGTACTGCTTTGCTGTGAGATAAGCATACGAAAATCGGAGGAAAAAGGAATTGAGGGGAAATTGAGCTGGAATTGAGAAAAAGATGCAATATTTTTTGAGTTGAAGTATAATATCAAGTGTTAAGCCAATAGAAATAAAAAACGTTATTGCTAACGTGTATATAAGAACAAAGGAGTGAATTACATGATGTATAATCCACAACTTGATACATTTATCTGCGTTGTCGAAGCTGGAAGCTTTAGTAAAGCAGCAGAAGAATTATATATAAGTGCACCTGCGGTTATTAAACAGATAAATTCTTTGGAAAACAGCTTAGATTTGCAATTATTTGAAAGAACACACAGAGGTCTTATTATTACGGAAGCTGGTAAATCGCTCTATCAGGATGCAAAATATCTGATTCAATATTCAAAAGAATCGTTGATACGGGCGCAGGAAGCAATGAATCATAATGAAGAAATCATTCGTGTTGGAATATCTCCGATGACGCCACCGGAAGTTTTTGTGGAACTTTGGCCTAAGATACAGAAAATATATCCGGAGATGAAGTTTAAATTGATTACATTTGAAAATACACCAGAGAATGCAAGAGAGATACTGGCTAATATGGGAAAGAATATTGATGTGATAGCTGGAATCTTTGATGAAACAATGCTTGAACTCAGAGGCTGTGATGGCACTGAGATTTCAAGAGAACCATTTTGTGTGGCGGTGTCGATTCATCACAGGCTGGCAAAAAAAGAAAAAATTACACTTGATGATCTGGCTGGAGAAAAACTTATGCTCATGCAAAGAGGATGGAGTTATTATGGCGATATGCTAAGGGACGACATGATGAAAAATCATCCGGAAATTAATATTGTAGATTTTGATCTGTATAATGTAGAAGCATTTAACCGGTGTGAAAATAATAATGAGGTATTACTGGCGTTCAAGAGCTGGGAAAGTGTTCATCCACTGATCAGAATTATTCCTGTAGAGTGGGATTATAAGATGCCATTTGGAATCCTGCATTCCAAAACACCATCGATGAAAGTGAAACGGCTGATTAAGGCTATTAACAAGGTAAAATAAAAGTTGAATACATATGAGTAGAAACCTAAAGGTTTATACTGAATAACAAAACGAGACTTCTAACGGAGTCTCGTTTTGTTATACTTTAACTGAAATAAAAATGGAGGATACTATATGCAGATAAAGAGGATAGCTCTTGGAGGAATCATTATGACTGTTATTATGCTTAGTGGCTGTAACACAACAGTGCAGAACTTTTCAAGCAGAGAAGAAAAAGCGCAGGAAACGGGAAAAACAGAGCAAGAGAATGTGCCAGAGAATGATACTAATATAAATAAAAAAGAAAGTTTTAATGCAGAAAGTAATATAAATGATGTTATACATGATTCAGCTTTCGATGATTATGGCAGACTCATATTTCCGGTAGATATGGAAATAGAGGACAATCTGAAATTAAAAGATGTCAGCTCTATTTTGCCATGGTACAGCGAAGTCAACACCGATAAAACAGTAGAAATCGTGAATTATATGAAAAATCAGGCAATGAATGGTGAGCAGATTTTTTATCCCATATACAGTGAAGAAGAAATGCAGGAAGACCCAGATAAAAGGGACACAGGTTTATTCTTCTTCAGAGGAAATGCAGGAGCAAAAACAGCGATTATCAATGCAGGAGGAGGCTTTGTATATGTAGCCGGAATACATGACAGCTTTCCTCATGCGCTAGAACTGTCAAAGAAAGGCTATAATGCGTTTGCTCTTATTTATCGTCCGGGAGCACAGACTGCCTGTGAGGATCTTGCCAGGGCAATTGCGTTTTTACATGAAAATGCAGAGAAACTACAGATTGATATGACAGATTATTCTCTCTGGGGCGGTTCGGCGGGAGCAAGGATGGCGGCCTGGCTTGGTTCTTATGGAACAGCTTACTTTGGAGAAAAAGATTATCCTGCACCGGCTGCAGCGATTATGCAGTACACAGGACTTTCCCAGGTGACAGGAATGGAGCCGGCAACCTATGCCTGTGTTGGAACAAGTGACGGAATTGCATCATACAGAAGTATGGAAAATTATATTTCCCAGATAGAACAAAATGGTACAAATGCGAAAATAGAAGTATTTAAAGGTCTTTCTCATGGATTTGGACTGGGAGAGAGGACTGTAGCAGAAGGTTGGATTGATCATGCGATATCTTTCTGGGAAGACAATATGAACGCTTCAGATGAGAGGTAGAATATGAAAAATAAACGATTTACAGTAAAAATATTGATAGATATAGGAATGACGATATGTTTGCTTCTTCTTATGCCATATAGTCTCCTCAGCGAGACTGCACATGAGTGGATTGGTATGGCGATGCTTATGCTTTTTATCGCACATCACATGCTGAATCGTAAATGGCTGTTATCTATAGGAAAAGGAAAATATAACGCATTCAGAGTTGTTCAGACCGTACTGGTTATCATCATGTTTATTCTGATGATGGGTTCTATGATAAGTGGAATATTGTTATCTAATTATATATTCAAATGGATAAAGATTTCCGGAACATATGTGACAGCCAGACAGATACATATGTTTTGTGCATACTGGGGACTGGTGGTGATGTCATTACATCTCGGATTTCATTGGAATATAGCGGTAGCAATGGCAGGACGATTATGGGAACATCCATCCGTCATCAGAACATGGGCAGCAAGATCTGTCGCAACCACAATTGCAGGTTATGGTTTATATGCATTTTACAGGAGACAGATAGGAGATTATCTGATTATGAGGATGCATTTTGTATTTTATGATTATGAAAAGGGGATCTTTCCTTTTCTGCTGGATTATCTGGCAGTAATGATATTGATTGCATTTATTGGATATTATAGTGGAGTGTTTCTAAAGAAAACAGGTAAGAGAAAACGAAAAGGTTCATACTGAAAGAAGGTGGTGTATTTATGGAAAAGCGGAAATTAGTACTTACAATTATTGGAGTTGTTATTTTAGCAATGGTAATCATGGTATATATCTACTTTTCAAAACCTGGCAGGGATGAAAAGAAGAATCAACAAATAATAAACCAGGTACAGACCGTACAGCAGAAGACAGATGAGAAAAAAGAAAATACAGAAAAAAATACATCCGGAGATGAATTGGAAAATGTTACGCCGGGAAGCGAAGAATACCGGGGCTTCCTCCTGGATAATGTTCTTCATTCTCCAAATGAAGGGGACATTCATTACAATGTATATATTCCAGATGCATATGACGGGACAAAGGAATATGCACTATATGTAACATTACCCGGATATCAGGGATTATATTTTCAGGGCGTGGGAGAAAATATCCGGACAGAAGATTTTGGATTTGAAGCACAGAAGTATATTACCGATATGATTATTGTAGCTCCACAGTTAAATGACTGGGGACAGACATCAGCAGATCAGACAATTGAACTGACACAGTATTTTCTGACGCATTATATTATTAATCCATCGAAAGTATATATTAATGGTTATTCCGGAGGAGGAGAAACCCTGTCACTGGTATTGGCAAAGCAGCCGGAATTATATACAGCGGCACTTATGTGCAGCTCTCAGTGGGATGGTGCATATGAGCCGATTGTGGAGATGAAAACGCCGGTATATTTTGTGATTGGCGAAAGCGACGAATACTATGGATCAGAACCTTTTAAAGAGGCATACCAGCAGATACATGAGCTTTACAAAGAACAGGGATTATCGGAATCAGAGATTGATAAACTGGTGGTACTGGATGTAAAAGATAAAGATTACTTTGAAGGAACACTGGTCACTTATCAGCATGGCGGTGGCTATCTGTTTTGTCGTGACAAAGAAATTATGGGATGGCTGTTCAATCAGTAAGAACCAGAATAAACCGAAAGGTTAAGACTGAAAAACTTATCGAAACTTCTCAAAGGAATCTATCAGTTTTATAGTATGAATGTAAGATGAATGAAAGAAAACAAGGAGGATACGACAATGGAATATGTTTCATTAAATAATGGTGTAAAAATGCCAATACTGGGATATGGCGTATATCAGGTAACAAAAGAGGAATGTGAAAGATGTGTGCTTGATGCTTTAAAAGTTGGATACCGGGCGATTGATACAGCACAGAGTTATTTTAATGAGGAAGAGGTTGGGAATGCAATCCAAAAGTCAGGCATTCCAAGAGAAGAAATCTTCCTTACAACAAAGGTGTGGATTGAACATTATGGATATGAAGAAGCAAAGAAATCAGTTCTTGAATCCATGAAAAAGTTAAAGACAGATTATCTGGATCTGGTATTGCTTCACCAGCCATTTTCAGATGCTTACGGTGCTTACCATGCATTGGAAGATCTGTACGATGAGGGAAAAATCAGAGCAATCGGAATTTCCAACTTTTATGTAGACAGAATGGTTGATTTTGCATCCTTCAACCGCATTAAACCTATGGTAAATCAGGTGGAAACCCACATCTTCAATCAGCAGAAAGAGATGAAGGAATGGGCAGACAAATATGACATCCGGTTAGAAGCATGGGCACCATTCGGTGAGGGCAGAGGAGGCACCTTTGAGAATCCTGTCATCGCAGAGATTGCAGAAAAATATCAGAAGACTCCGGCACAGGTTATGCTTCGCTGGCATATTCAGAGAGGGGTAGTGGTTATTCCGAAATCAACACACATTGAGAGAATGGAAGAAAACTTTAATGTTTTTGATTTCACACTTTCTGATGAAGATATGAAGACTATTGCAGAACTGGACAAGAAGACAAGCTCCTTCTTCTCGCATCAGGATCCGAATATGGTGGAATGGTTCGTGAAGATGGTTGAGGAAAGAAAAAAGAATAATGACAGTTCAAAAGAAAAAAAGAACTGGTAAGCATAAGAGGAAAAATCAATGAAAGTATTACTTGTCAATGGCAGTCCACACAAAAATGGCTGTACTTATACAGCTCTTTGTGAAGTATCCAGTGCATTAAATGAAAATGGCATAAGTACAGATATTTTTTGGATTGGAAACAAGCCGATTTCAGGATGTATTGCCTGCAGAAAATGTCAGGAAAAAAATAAATGCATCCTGGATGATATCGTGAATGAATTTCTGGAAATAGCAGGGGATTATGACGGATTCGTATTTGGAACTCCGGTACACTGGGGTGGTGCAGGCGGTGCAATCACATCCTTTATGGACAGAGTCTTTTATGCCGATTTAAACGGTGGCGGCGACAGATTCCGCCTGAAACCTGCCGCTGTGGTAATTTCAGCAAGAAGGGCCGGAACAACGGCCACATGGGACCAGGTAAATAAATATTTTGGTCTGATGCAGATGTCGATCATTACATCGAGATATTGGAATATGGTACATGGGACGAATCCGGATGAAGTAAAACAAGATCTCGAAGGAATGCAGGTTATGCAGATCCTTGGAAACAATATGGCATATTTCATTAACTGTAAAAATGTTGCGACAAAAATGGGAATTGAAATGCCAAAGGCACCGGATTTTGTATTTACCAATTTCATCCGATAGAAATTAGCGTGACAAACATTTTATACGACAGGAGGTAACCTTAGAATGAAAACAAAGAAAATAGCAGCAGTACTTTTAACATGCATCATGGCAATCGGTTTGATGGCAGGATGTGGAGCAAGCAATACAAACCAGTCTGCTTCTAATAATGACAGCCATTCTACAAGTACAAACCAGTCTGGAAATGAAGAAGCGGATACAAATTCCGAAAACACTACAGATACAACAGAAAATACATCAACAGGAAATGGAAAAACATTGGTTGTATATTATTCAGCTTCAGGAAATACAAAAGATGTTGCTGAAAAGATAGCAAAAATTACAGAGGCAGATCTGTTTGAAATAGAGCCTGTGGAGCCATATACAGATGATGACCTTGACTGGACAGATGATGACAGCCGGGTGTCAAGAGAACATGATAATGAGAGCTTGAGAGATGTGGAACTGGTATCTACAACAGTTGATAACTGGGATTCATATGATACGGTATACATTGGCTATCCTATCTGGTGGGGAATTGCAGCATGGCCAGTAGATAACTTTGTAAAAGAGAATGACTTTACAGGAAAAACAGTCATCCCATTCTGTACAGCAGCGACCTCGGGAATCGGTGACAGCGGTAATCTTCTGGAAGAGATGACAGGAACAGGTGACTGGAAAGAAGGGGAACGATTCCATGGTGGAGCGTCTGAATCAGATATCAGTTCATGGATAGACAGTCTTGGATTATAAAAGAATATAAAAATATTTGGAGGAATCGTAATAAGTAAGACATAACCTTTAGGTTTAAACTGCCTAACAAAGAGAGACTTCTGTCCGGAGTCTCTTTTTCTTATACTTACAGTAAAGTTTGAAATATAGAAAAGGAAGATAAAGATGGAGATAAGAATTTTAGGAAGAGACTTAGAAGTATCAGAAATCGGATTTGGATGTATGGGAATGAGTCATGCATATGGAACTGTTTCAACACAGAAAGAAGCAGAAGAATTGATTGGAAAAGCGATTGATGAAGGCTGCACATTTTTTGATACGGCAGAGATATACGGAACAACAGAAGACCCTCATCACAATGAAAAACTGCTTGGGAAAGTGTTAAGGCCATATAGAAACAAAATTGTCCTTGCATCAAAGTGTGGGATACGTTTTGATGAAACTGCAACAACTGTAAATAAACCTTTGATTCCTGATGGACGACCGGAGACGATTAAAGCATCGATTGAAGGATCTTTAATGAGACTTAACACAGACCATCTTGATTTATATTATATTCATCGTATTGACATGACTGTACCGATTGAAGAGACGGCAGGAGCTATGAAGGAGTTAATGGAGCAGGGAAAAATCACACACTGGGGGTTATCAGAAGCCAGTGAAGAGATTATTCGACGTGCACATAAAGTATGCCCGGTTACAGCGATTCAGAACAGATATTCCATGATGTACAGGGATTATGAGAAATTATTCCCGGTGCTTGAAGAATTGAAAATAGGATTTGTTGCATTTTCGCCGCTTGCAAATGGATTACTGACAGCAGCATATCATTCCCATGGGGAATTTGAAAAGCCGGGAGATTATCGAAGCGCAATGCCACAGTTTACAGAAGAAGGATTAAAGGAAAATAATGAATTTATGTCCTGGATGAAAGTGATTGCAGAAGAAAAAAATGCCACGCCTGCACAGATTTCTCTTGCATGGATGCTTGCAAAGAAACCATATATCGTACCAATTCCGGGAACAAGAAAAGTAAATAGACTGGAAGAAAATATGGAATCAGCAGATATAAAGCTGACTCAGGATGAAGTAAAATCTATTGATGAGATGCTTGCCCATATGCCGATGTCGCAGGTGTTTGGAGGTTCAAAAATACAGAAGAAATAAAAGAGGTGAGCAATGAAAACAAGGAAAAAGATAACTATCGGGGTAATAGTGGCTTTCTTAGCGGTAGTCATGGTGGGTTATATCTATCTGTTTACAGGGGCTAAAATAAAAAATGTAAGCAATGATGTCATAAAGGGGGATGAAGAGACAAAGTCTCTGGTTGTTTATTTCACGAGGCAGGGAGTGATTCCGGGAGATGTAGATGCAGTTTCATCAGCAACACAAAGCTCTAATAAAGGCATGGAAGGCAGTGACACAGAAGGCGCTGCACGTATGATACAGAGCCTTACAGGGGCTGACATGTATCAGATATACACCGCTCATTACTACAGAAGATCCTTTGTGGGAACAGCTGCAACTGCATGGATTGAGGAGCTGCTTAATTTAAGACCAGAACTTGCTGTTAAACCGGATAATCTGGATGATTATGACACAATTTACGTGGGATATCCGATTTGGTGGTTTAATGCACCGATGGCAATAGGAAGTTTTCTGGAAAGCTATGATTTGTCAGGTAAGACAATAATTCCATTTTGCACAAGCCAGGATAATGATATTAGCGTCAGTATGGATTATATAAAAGCGGTTGCAAGTGGAGCAAATGTGCTGGACGGATACCGGATTCATGCAGCGGATGTTGATGATGTGAAAGAATGGCTTCAGAGGATTGGTGTGTTAAACGAAAATAATACAAAAGATCTAAATGCAGAAGGAAACTCAAAGATGGAAACAGAAAATTCAGATAAACGCTATGGGAGTGGTATCGTACCGGATGAGCTGGAATATATCCCTGATGGATATGAAGCTCCGGCAGATCAGCAGGGAAATCTCCAGAAAATCACCTATAATACATGGGAATCTTTTACCTATGATCAAAAGAGTCAGAAACTTACAAAAGAAGCATGGGTATATGTTCCATATGGATATGATGAAAATAAAAAGTATAATGTTTTCTACCTGAGTCATGGTGGCTGGAGCAATGAAACGACGATTATGGGAACCGATAAAGATCCGCATTCTTTTAAAAATGTGCTGGATCATGCAATTGAGGATGGAAAAATCAAGCCGCTTATTATTGTTTTACCAACCTATAACAATACGAGCAAAGAGGACAGTGGGGATTACAGTCTGGCAATTCAGCTTACCAATCAGTTTCATAACGAGCTTGTAAATGACTTGATCCCGGCAGTAGAGAGCAAATACAGTACCTATACGGAAAACGTAACGAAAGAAGGATTAGAGGCTTCACGTGATCACAGAGGTTTCGGTGGATTTTCCATGGGTTCTGTAAATACCTGGAATACATTTCGTTATTGCATGGACTATTTCAGATATTTTATGCCAATGAGTGGAAGCTATAGTACAGATGGACAGTATATGGCAGATTTGGTTAGACAGTAGGGATATGGCTCAGATGATTTCTTTATATTCGCTGCTTCTGGAACAAGTGATTTTGCATATCATGCATTTAAAGCTCAAATCATGGCAATGGCGCAGGATTCAGATGGAATGTTTAAGTTCGCGAATAATGAGACAGACGGCAATCTTTCCTTTTTGGAGAGAGAAGGTTATGAACATAATCAGATGGCGTGTGATGAGTACACGTATAATGGACTACGATTTTTCTGGAATGCACAGTGAGATAAAAATACAAGAAGAGAAAGGTGATGATTTATGCTGAAAAGACGATTTTTAATTATGTTAGCAGTTGTGATGATAATCAGTATGTTTACTGGATGTGGTTCTGCTTCTGTAAAAAATAATCAAACAACAAAAAATGATTCTACGGAAAAAAGTAGCGATATTGATAGTTCCTCAAATGCCGTTACGGAGGCGGTACAAAATAATACAGACAATGAGAATATTCTAATTGCTTATTTTTCGGTTCCGGAGAATGTTGACACAGATGGAATTGATGCAAATTCCGGAGCAAGTATAGTAGTAAAAAATAAGGATGTACTTGGAAATATGCAGTATATGGCGATGACAATACAAGAAGCAATCGGCGGGGAATTATTTAGAATCGAAACAACGGAAGAATATCCTTTAGAGCATGAAACATTGGTCAATCAAGCAAAAGAAGAACAAAATGAAGATGCAAGACCTGAGTTAGCAACACATATTGAGAATGTGGAACAATACAATATAATATTTTTAGGTTATCCAAATTGGTGGGGAGATATGCCACAACCATTATATACGTTCCTCGAAGAGTATGATTTTTCGGGAAAAACAATTATTCCTTTTAATTCCTATGGAGGAAGTGGCTTTTCTAACACGATAGAAGAAATAAAAAAATTGCAGCCCAATGCAACTGTAAAAGATGATGGGTTAAGTATTTCAAGAAATGATGTAGCTGACAGTGAACAGGAGATTACTGATTGGGCGAAAGGATTTCAGTAATAGGAAAGAAAGGCATGGATATAAAAATGAAGAAAATGTTGGTTGTATATTATTCCTGGTCAAATGGAAATACCAAAAAAATTGCAGAGCAGCTGGCGGATGAGACAGGTGCAGATATTGCAAGAATCGAAACAACAGAGCCATACAGGGGCAGCCATGAAGATGTAGTTGAACAGGGGAAAAGAGAGGTAGAGGCGGGTTTTATGCCTCAGATAAATCCTCTATCTGTGAATCTTGCAGATTATGATGTGATTGCTATCGGAACACCAACATGGTGGTATACGATGGCACCTGCAGTGCTTACATTTTTGACAACAAATGATTTTACAGGAAAGACAGTGATTCCATTTATGACAAATGGCGGATGGCCGGGACATGTAATTAAAGATATGAAGGACAAGTGCAAAGGAGCTGCCTTTGCACATGAAATGCAGATTCAGTTTGATTCTATGGGTAAAGACCATCTGGAAACTTCGGAAGATGTGATTACAGAGTGGATCGGGCAGATAAAGATGGAGATAAACAAATAACCATAAGGTTAAGACTGACAAACAGGAACTTCTGAAAAATATGCAAACTGCTTATAATAAATGTATAAAAAAACAGTGCCAACGGTAGACGGGCAAAAATAAGAATAAGGAGAGATAAAACAATGAGAAAAAATTTTGGAGCAAAACCATTTTTATATCCACAGCCGGTTATGATTCTGGGAACCTATGATGAAAATGGAAAGGCAAATGCAATGAACGCTGCATGGGGCGGAATTGTAGGTGCAAATGAGATTATTGTAGATTTGTCTGCCCATAAGACAACAGACAATATTATAAAAAATAAGGCTTTTACAGTAGGAGTGGCAGATCTTGAACATCTGGTTGCCTGTGATTATGTGGGAATTGTTTCTGCAAATAAAGAAGCAGATAAGATGAAAAAAGCAGGCTTTACTACAACGAAAGGTGAATTTGTAAATGCACCAATCATCAATGAACTTCCATTGACTCTTGAGTGTGAACTTGTAAAAGTCATTGATGGCAGCAAGTATCTTGCGGAAATTAAAAATGTAAGTGCAGATGAGAAATATCTCGGTGATGACGGAGAAATTGATCTTAGTAAGTTTACACCAATTACATATGATCCGGTACATCACGGATATTACAGACTTGGAGAACGTGTGGGAAATGCTTTTAAGGATGGAGCAAAGTTAAAATAAGGACAGGTGATTAAAGTGAAAAAAATTGTACAGACAGTAGGAAGAAACGCACTGAATGAATTTGCACCACAGTTTGCACATTTTAATGATGATGTTTTGTTTGGAGAAAACTGGAATAATCAGGATATTGATGTAAAGACAAGATGTATTATAACAGTCACAGCACTTATCGCTTCAGGAATGATTAATACATCTTTAGTACATCATTTTGAAAATGCAAAAGCTCATGGAGTGACTCAGAAAGAAATTGCAGCCGTGATTACCCATATAGCATTTTATGCAGGGTGGCCAAAAGGATGGGCGGCATTCAATCTTGCAAAAGATGTCTGGAGTATAGACGAAGGTGATCTTTCATATGAAGATGAAGCAACGAGAGCTCATGCTAAAAAGATGATATTCCCGATTGGAGAGCCAAATGATAAATTTGCACAATATTTTACAGGGAAAAGTTTTTTGGCTCCTGTGTCTACGTCACAGGTTGGAATTTTCAATGTGACTTTTGAACCTGGTTGCAGAAATAACTGGCATATTCATCATGCAAAAAGCGGAGGCGGACAGATTCTTATCTGCATTGCAGGACGTGGATACTATCAGGAAGAAGGAAAAGAAGCAGTAGAAATGAAACCCGGAGATTGTGTCAATATTCCGGCAGAAGTAAAACACTGGCATGGAGCAGCACCAGATGAATGGTTTTCACATCTGGCAATTGAAGTACCGGGAGAAAAAACATCATCCGAATGGTGTGAAATAGTAACGGATGAGATATATGGAAAACTGAAATAAGTACTTTCTCCCAAAAGTGGGAAAAAGAAATTTTACGGCGAACAATTATGTCCGCCGTAAAATTATGTCTGTTTTGTTAAAAAGTCTGATAGCTGTTGTCCAAGAAAGAAACCAACCTGTGGATATAACTCCTGGATTTCCTGATATTTTGCTTCAATCATTTCTGGTTCATCAGTCCAGATCTTTTCATATATTTTGAAAGCTCTTTTAAAATGTGTTTTGGCTTGCGGA
>OHMN01001737.1_pt1 | contig 12537 bp, 7 predicted proteins | sample 1569361 | NCBI WGS metagenome assembly OHMN01 (sample SAMEA3541508, study PRJEB24748) | human gut metagenome | biome: human gut; feature: human-associated habitat; material: faeces | place: China | collected 2012
CATCCGGATCATGCTGTGTAGAGCATACAACAGCATCGATTCTCTTCGGCTTGCCGGCCTCATCATACTCAACAGTAACCTGAGTCTTTCCATCCGGTCTTAAATATTTCAGAGTGCCGTCCTTACGAACCTTTGTCAGCTGCTGAGCAAGCTTGTGAGCCATGTTGATGGCATATGGCATATACTCCTCAGTCTCATTGGAAGCATAACCAAACTGAAGACCCTGGTCACCGGCACCGATGGAATCCAGCTCGTCCTCATTCATATCGTCCTCTTTCTGCTCAAGAGCCTTGTCAACACCCATAGCGATATCTGTGGACTGCTTGTCAAGTGATGTGATAACCGCACAGGTATCTGCGTCAAAGCCATAATCCGCATTGTCATATCCGATCTCACGGATAGTATCACGAACGATCTTCTGGATATCAACATTAGCCTTGGTTGTGATCTCACCCATAACAAGTACAAGACCTGTTGTAGTAGCAGTCTCGCAGGCAACACGGCTCATCGGATCCTGTGCCATCATAGCATCAAGGATCGCATCAGAAATAGAGTCGCAGACCTTGTCAGGATGACCCTCAGTTACAGATTCAGACGTAAATAAAATTTTCTCCATAATCTTCTCCTTTTGTAATAAAACAACGGTTATACACATAAAAAACAGCCCGTACAATCCGGACTGTTTAAGTTCTGTAAACAATCCTCTTATTGTTCGATTGCTCGCTCAGGTTGGCACCTTCCTGGATTCTCCGGGGTTGCCGTGGCTTCACAGATCCTTTGTATCTCCACCACTCTGAATAAAAGGCTATCTTTTATGAAATTTACTGCAACACATACAATATACTTATCATACCAAAATGTCAAGAGCAATTTTCGATAAAAAATATCACCCGTTACTTTTTCATCCCCAATACGTAAATATTCCAAAAAAAGAACCGGGCCTCCACATCGCCCGGTTCTTCCATCGATCATCCTTCAGAATGATCCGTTATTTATTTTTTCTTCTTTCTCCTAACTCCATAAGCTGCACCACCGCCAACAATGATCGCTGCTGCAAGGATTCCAACCCATACGCCGATCGGTGTATCATCGCCGGTCTTTACAGAACGTCTTGCTGTACCGCTGGTATCGTTCGGAGCAGTTCCGCCCGCTGTGCCGTTATTCGGGATCGGAGTGATCCGATCATTTCCACCATGATTTCCACCAGGTGTAACAGTCGGAATCGGTGTCGGCTCGGAAGAAAGACTGTTGGTGATCTCCTTTGTTACAGTATATCGGTTATCATTATTCAGTGTAACCTCACCCTGACCGGTAACTGTATACTTAAAGGTATCATCATCAACCGGATTTCCATCCTTATCCGTCTCCAGAACAGTATAAGTAACACTGTTGATCTCCTGATCCTTTGGAAGATCCAACATTACCTCAACACTATCATTCTGTTTCAGAGTCACTACCTTCTCAAGCGTCAGCTCACCGTTACTCTCAGTGGAGAACACACCTGCATAGAACGTATCATCCACAGTAGAAGCAACACCATCGATCATCACATTCTTCTTAATGTTGATATATCCGTTACGGCTGAATATATCGGAAATCTTTGTATAATAGTTATTTACATAAGCCGCTGCCTCAGTAGCACCACTATCTCCACCGATCACAACCTGATTGGACTTCTCTTCACTCTCGCCATTCAGCTTCGTTACATTGTAGTAGTAAAGATTCTCCTCATCTACCTTGATCTTCGTATTCTGCTGAAGAAGCTTTCCATCCTCATCCAGCTCAAATACATAATAGGTGCCATCCGGAACATCCGTCCATGTAGCTGTACCACTGGAAGCATTCTGGATATGGATATCCTTTAAATAATCATCACGGAACGGGATCGTACCTTCCTGATCCGAAAAAACACCAACCTTATAAGTTACATCCTCTTTCGTTTCCAGAGGAATCACATTGTCATTCTCATCAACATTATAGATTCTCTTCGTAACCTGGATCTGTGTATGCTGTTTCGTTGAAGTCTTCGGATATGCCTGCACATCATACATCCAGCCCTGCTCCTGATCTGCAAAAGGAACGGAGATCAGCATCGGTGAAACCATAACACTGCTGTTCGCATCTGTCTGCACCACCAGATACATGCCCTCAGCCAGATCGGTAACAGTAATATTACCCTCTGCATCAGAGGTTCTGGACAGACCCCACACATCCACGCTTCCGCTGCTGATCATATCTGCCAGCTGCCCTGCTGCTTCATACCAGCCATCAGCCGTCGTGATGGAATCAAAATCGATCGCTGCGGCAGCCAGTGCCTCATCCAGCACGAAATGCACATTACCATCAAAATTCACACTGCCAACCTTGTAGATCGTCAGCCCTACATTCGGCAGCGGAGTCTGGTTTCCCTCCTCATCCGCCTGCTGAACCGTCAACGTCAGATTACCCATTGTTCCAGCTACATAATCCCCGGCGAAAACCGGCTGCAAAACACTCGTGACCAGCATAGCCGTCAGCATCAGAACAGCCAGAAGGCTCCGGAATATTTTCCCTTGCTTTCTTCTATTTTTCATCGCTCTCTGCCTCCTCTTTCCTTTCTGAAAGCTGTTTCATTCTGCGTTTTTTATCCTTGCGGCGGACAATCAGGTAAATCAGCAGAATCAGAATAACAAGCGCTGCCGCACCGCCGGCAAGAACCCTCTTCGGATCCACAACCGCAAGCTTCTGCGGAATCGTTTCGTCATTCTTAGTAACTTCTTCCTCCACATACTTCGTCCGAATACCACGAACAAGAAGTCTGTGGGTATTCACCGCATAAGGCGTACACGTAACCAGTGTCACATGATCCTCACCCTCAACAATATCCAGCTCACTGGTCTCATCCGGAAGCACCGTCTTGATCTGATCCACCTTGTAGGCCAGATTCTTGCCAAGAATGTGCAGAATAAAAATATCTCCCTTTTCCATCTGATCCAGATCTGTAAAAAGCTTTGCGTTAGGAAGACCTCGATGCGCCGCCAGAACCGCATGGGTGCTCTTGCCTCCGATCGGAAGGCTGGTACCCTCCACGTGGCCCACACCCTTTTCCAGCACGGTCTTGCTCAGTCCGTGATAGATAGCCAGCTTCGCTTTGATCTTTGGAATCTCGATACTGCCCATCAGTCCGTCACCGTTAGGATCCAGGACTCCGTCATAGGGATGACTCAGTTCATAAGTATCCTCTTCCTCAAAAGCATCTACAATGGCATTCACCGGATGCTCGGCATTATACTCCTTCGCCTCTTTCCACAGCCTGTCATAGTCATTGTCCGAAAGCTCCGTTACCGCTTCCTCGTACTTACTGACCAGTTGGGCGTTACGGTACTGGTTCCACATATCACTGATCGTAGGATAAAGGAACACTCCCGCTCCCGCCAGAAACACCAGGGCGATAAAAATGTTCAGGACAACATTACTCTTTTTCTTTTTTTTCTTTTTAGCCATAAATCATTTCCTGCGTCGTTTTTTGTTCTGAACAGAATTGATACCGGCAACCAGGATCACCGCGATCACAATTCCGATCACAACACAGAGAGCAAGCATCGGAAGCGTCGGATTGGTGATTCCGGTAACCTTCTTCTCTGTTTTCTGAACCGCCTTCGCAGCCTTCATCGGAACTCTGTGTCCCCTCACCAGAAGTCTGTGCGTATTCACCGCATAAGGCGTACACGTAACCAGCGTTACATAATCATCCCCATCCGTGATACCCAGAGACTCTGTCTGCTCCGGAAGAACGGTAAGAATCTGATCCACCTCGTAGGCAAGCGTCTTACCCAGCACATGCAGGTAAAAAATATCTCCCTCTTCCACAAGATTCAGATCTGTAAAAAGTTTCGCACTTGGAAGTCCTCTGTGTGCCGACAAAATACAATGGGTACTCTTGCCGCCAACCGGAAGACTGCTGCCGAACAAATGACCGGCACCCTTCTCCAGAGACTCATCTGTCGTGTAATGATAGATTGGAATGCTCACATCGATCACAGGAATCTCCACATACCCCATCATTCCATCACCATTCAGGTTCAGAAGAGACTCATATGTACTGTCCGTCTGGCCATCCCTCACGGAAAAAGCATCCGGCACACTTTCCTGCTTGATCTGTTCGTTATACTCCTGTGCTGCCTTCCACATGCTGTCAATCTTCTCCGAATTATCATCCGAAGAAACACTGCTGCTATAATTACTGATCAGCAGGCTGTCCCTGTACCGGTTCCAGGCATCACTGACCATTGGATACAGCAGTATGGACAACCCTATCAGAAACAGCAAACCAAGTCCAATATAATTTTTCTTCTTATTCTTTCTCATAGGTTTCTCCATACCGTTGTATTACCATCCGGCCCCCGAAGGGGCCGGGCGGTAATGATTTCTTCAACAGAATAATCAGAAACTATTCTGTTTTAATACTTGCTTTGTCGTTGCTTATAAATAATCTTTGAATTGAATCGATCCGGCAATCAAACGATTACTCTTCAGATCCTTTTCTGCGGCTGATGAAGAAAGCACCAGCAGCGCCAGCCATAACTACAACACCGATGATAGTGAAGAGGTATGTTCCCATGCCACCTGTATGTGGAAGAGAATGTAATTTTGTATCTGAAACATCTGCTGTAGCCACTGGATTGTCTCCGTTAAGAATTGTTACGTCGTCTACGGACACTACAGAATATCCAGCTGGAGCTTTTTCCTCGACAATCGTATATTCTCCATCATCAAGTCCTTTTGCTACTACTACACCAGCTTTTGCTACAATATTTGTTACTTTAGTAACTTTCTGATCATTAATTTCTTCTGCAGTTGCTTTTTTATAAATAGACTTTCCGTCTTTGTCTTTTTCCGCAACAAGTACAAACTGAATTTTTTCTTTAGGATTATTCTTAGGTGCAATACTGAATTCTGCGTCTGCTAAGAGTTTATTATTAGCATTTCCCGGTACATACTTTTCATCGTATTTGTTGATTGTAATAGAACCTAATTTACCATTTACTTCAGATGGCTTGCTTCCTTTGTCACTTGACGCTTTGTTTACAAAAGTATCAGCATCTGTAATCTGTGCCTTTACTTCTACTGTTACAGTCTGACCAGCATGTCCATTATCTGTTCCAATGTAGGCAGAAGTAAATCTTACTCGTACTTTCTGATCTTCTGCTGCTGGTAATGTTGTTATTTCATCACCATCAGTCCCATCATCCTTCACGCTTACTAATTTATAATCAGTGCCTGCAGCTAATGAAGCCTCTCCAACTTTTACAGTTACTTCTTTTACTTTCATACCTTTAGGTTCGTCAGTAATCTGGAATGCTCTATCCTTTGCATCTTTATCATAACTTGGGAAAGTAGCTGTAATAGTAAATGGAACTTCCTGTCCACGGTTTACAACCTGGTATGTTGTTTGTCCATCATCGCCTGTAAAAGCTTTTGTAAGTGTATATGTTGAGCCCTTTGCATCAATTGTTTTATCTTGTGCTATCATTAATCCATTGTCATCATAGCCATAAACAGCTTCGCCCATTGGGTTGTAAGTTGTTTTTTTAGAAGCTGCATAAACATAGTAAGCACCAATAGCAAGATTATCAAATTTAACTTCACCATTTTCAGGAACTTCCTTAGTATCTGAAATTACTGGTGTAAGATTTTCTCTCTTATTAGCAATGCTCTTCCAATCAATAGTTACTGGATTCTTATCAAGATTCACATCGTTTTTTATTGCCTCGTTTTCAACTTCCCAGCTGCTGTGTTCAGCATTCCATCCAACTACTTTATAAACTACTACCGTAGTATTCTCTCCCGGAACTAATCCCTTTACTGTAAGAGAAGCTTTATCATTCGCTACTGGTGTTTCCTGTTCCGTTGCAAATACCGCTGTGCACATAGACAGTACCATAACCGCTGCCACTAATAATGCACCAATCTTTTTAAATAAATTTTTCATAAGGTTTGCTCCTTTCTTTCTCTGCATTTTTTTCTTTTTCGCCCTTCATCGGCCATTTACAATTAATGTGTTACGATCTCTTTGCTTCTTCCTCCCTTCGTTTATTATTTATAAACAACAGGAGTGCAGTTGCAAGAATCGCTACACCACTGATTGTAAATCCATATGTTCCCGGACCACCTGAGTTTGGTAAGGAATATAGTTCAGCATTTTCAATCTGATAATATCCATCTGTCTGACTTACCGTTTTACCATCATAAGCAACTGTAACTCCATTCAGGTCTACAACTATCTTCCATGGTTTCTCAGATAGGAGATAGCCTGTTGGTGCTTTGGTTTCTACCAGTAGATAAGTTCCTGGTGTCAGATTTTTGATGGTTGTCTTTCCATCTTCATCTGTCTTAATTCCTCTTTGAACCAAATCATCTTTTGTATAGCTATCATTTTCTCCGTTCGCGAGATAAAGTGAAAATTCTGCATCCCTTAATGTTATAGATGCATCTCCTTTTTTGATCTTCACTATGCTTATCTGTGTTTCTACTTTCGTATTTGTAATTGTTTGTGATACTGTATTATTTGATTTTGTTACTTCACCATATGTTACCTTATAATCGGTTGCTTTGGTCTTTCCTGAATAAGTGGCATTTACTTTTGTATAATCATTATTTGCAATTTTCACATAGCCAATTTCATTGATGGTAAATTGTGCATTTTCGCCCTCTTTCACTGTTCTCAGCTCATAAGCAACCCAATCTCCATTTACATCATTAAATGTATGTGTGAAGTGGTTATTCGCATTTAGCTCTGCGCTTAGCTCAGTGGGGCTTCCATCTGTCTTATAAAGGCCAACATAGATACTGTCATGTGTTGTTCCTTCCAGATCACCGTTCCATTGTTTGGTTACTGTAAGATTTGTTTTTAAAGTATTTGTTACTGTAACCAGTGCATCTTCATTGAGTTTGAATTGACCATCTGCACCACTATCACCAATCACATCCTTTGATGTTTCACAACCTGCAACATCCTTGTCTGGCGCTTCATATTCTGAATTCAGCTGACACTCTTCTACCTTAAATTTTGTTCCTGACAGAATCTGACCAATAACAATGGTATCTCCTACTCCTACACCAGATATAATTCCCTCTGATGTAGCACTTCCTGTTGTCTCGGAGTTGTCTGCTCGTTTTATAACATATGAACCATCATACGGAATCAGATTTCCGTCCTGTCCGGATAAATAAACCTTAAAGCTGAAAGTATCTGTTGTAGTCTGACCATCTGTCATCTGCTTTGTTATCTGAAGTTTCCTTAAATTCTTTATGGAACAATTATTCCTGAAGGTAACTTGCGCAACATCACCTGCTTTTTTTGTTTCACTTTTTGCTATATACGTTCGTCCTTCTGGAACCTTGCCAGACGTCGTTTCCGTAATTTTTTTACCATTTTCATCGTAATATGTTACATTCCAGCCATTAACATCTACATCATCAAACTGATTCGATTCAATTCCAACCTCTTCTGCATAAAACAGAAGTCCTGAGGATATTCCCTCAAATACCGCTGATTCTCCGGCTTTCAGAGAAAACGTATTATGTTCCCCTACCACTCTTGTTTCACCTGTTAATGCACCATTTTTCTTTACTTTAAAAGTGGTACCTGTTGGAATTGCGTTAAACTGTGTGCCAGTTTTATCATCTTCATCCTGCAGATATGCTTTAAATTTAAAATCTGTACTGGTGTACTTTTCTTTATCTGAATTACCAAGTGCCTTTGCAACCTCGATAGAATTGGTCGGTACCGGTGGAAGATTGAATTTTAAAGAACAGTTTGATTCACCTCTTCCTCGCTCCAGATAGAAGAATGCTAATGTATGAGTGGAATAATCCGAAAATTTATTTCCAAATATATTCTCTAATTTAGGTTGCTCACTATCGTTGACCGTAACAACTCCTGTATTAAAATTAATAGTTCCAGAAGCCCTCTGATGTACACCACCCAGATCAAGTACCAGTTTACCGTCTACAAATACCCATACATCATCGTCACCTGAGAAACTGAAAATCATATCTTTTCCATTTATCTTACCATCTTTAGGTTGTATAAAATTGAAAGATGCTTTCATACCGAAGGCATACTTATTACTATCGGTCTGATCTGTCAGTGCCGAAAACGGCATAAAAGCACCGGCCCCTCCCCCCTCACCATTGCTGCCATGATAATCAGGTTTGTTATAAACGATAAAATTCTTTTCTGAATTATCAGAGGACGTATTATAATATGCGTAATTTTTTTCACTGTCATAACTATACTCACCGGTAGTGGAATTATAACTAAACAAATGATTTAACCCTTCCGCAATTGCTATAGTTTGATCCCACTTTCCATTGAATAATTTATTCAGTGATACATTATTATTACTTAAAACTGGATATCCATCTTCTCCTAGATCTGACTTAACTATTCCCGAAGTTACACGTTTACTGTGTGTATAGTCAGTACCATCAAATGGAAGAAGTCCTTTATAATTTTGATATGAATTGTAATTATATAAATCAATATCTATCAATCCGCGTGTATCTGCCGTCTCTATTGACGTATAATTACCACTGCTGATTCCATATATGAATTTGATAGTCTGGCTTCCTACATCGTTCCACGTCTCTCCGTCTTTACTATATTGTAATCCTCCTGCATCACCTTTTCTGAGATATTTGACTTCTGTAGCTTCTGCCCCACTACCTACAGCAGCATATTTATACGTATATGTCTTATCTTTTTCATAGTTACCCCAGTGATTCCAAGTCCATTTCCACGTATATGCTTCACCCGGAACTGAACTATCTCTTTTCTCTTTATCCACATGAAGAACTGAACTGCCCAAACTGCTCAAATTAACGCTGTTAGAATTGGAAGTATCACTTGTTGTACTTAACTCTGTTCCATCTTCAGAATACAACATAGCCCTACTTGTAAGTGTTGCATTGCTATACACAAAAATCACATATTGTTTGCTTTCCAGGTTCTGATAGTTTGTATCTTTGCTCCTTTTATATTTCATTACTGCCTGGTTATTTTCCAAACGTCCTGTCAGTATGGCAATTTTCTCTTCACTGACTTTTGTGTATCTGTCATTTTTCTTTGTAGCAATATAAGCTCCCTGGAACCTATAGGCCTTTCCATCCTTTTCTTGAATGCTGTATAAATTCTTATTAATTCCTGTTGATGTTACCGTATCCAGATATAATACCGGATTGGTATCTTCTGTTTCCAGTGTCAATTTTCCTGTTGATACTGTTGCACTTAAGTCTGTATAACTACTATTTCCGGATAATTTTACCATCTGAATATTTTTGGTAAAATCAAAAGCTCCAAGTCCTGTTCTCTTCCAGGTAATCGTAAACGTAGAAAAGCTCTCCGTCTCAAACTCAGCCTTCTGGACTTCACCCTCTGCATTTGTTTCTACATTAGCGGTATCGTCCTTAGTCATATCCACAACGGACTCTACATTTCCGTTCGCATCTTCCACGAAGTGCATTACAGAAACAGAAAGATTCTGCTCTGCCGCCTCTGTATCATCCTGGCTGTTTTCGTCTGCAGAAGCCATTGCCATTGTTGCGGCATCTGCTTCCTTCACTTCATCCGGAGCAGTTGCATTCTGATACTCCATGGAAACTTTAACCTTTCCGTCTTCCGGATTGATCTTGTTTCCTTCGCTGTCCTGGAAGTAGATATCGTAGGCAAGGAAACCGGCGATAGAATATTCTTCGTTCTCGGCTTTCTTCTCAAGTCTGTCAGCTACATCTGTATACTGGTCAGAGCCTTTCTCGATCGGATTTACAACAAACTGTGCATCCTTCGGAAGAACTCCACTGGCTGCTGTTGCAGTTACAACTACATCACCAATAGTCTTAGAATAAGAAACTTCTTCGCTTTCCAGAACATCCTCGACTTCTTCTGCCTCTTCACTGCTGTCAACAACCTGTGCCATATCACTTCTTATGTAAGCCTCGGTTCCTTCCCAGGAAACCTTGTACCAGGTTGCTCCGTCCTCTGCTGTTACGGTATCCAGAAGTGTGAGCTGTGTTCCTGCGTTTACAGTTGCCAGAACCTCTGCCTCGACAGATGGACTGACACGAAGATTCGTATCGTCTCCCAGAACCTCGATCAGGCTTGTCTCACCATTCTCATCTGCTGCCGGAACATCATCCGGGCTCGCAATCTCCTCTGCCGGTTCTTCCACCACATCCGGATCCTCTGCCGGCGCTTCGGTAGGTTCAGCATCCGGATTCTCCGCCGGAGCCTCAGAAGGCTCTGCCTCAGGAGTTACCTCCGGATTCTCTGCTGCCGGTGTCTCAGCTGCATCCTGCTCAGGCTCGTCCGAAATATCCATTCCGTCCGTAAGCTCCTCTGATGCGATAGACACCTCGTCCCCATTACCGGAAACAGCTTCCGCCTCGACATCTGCTGTCTCAGGAGAATCCCACATAACGGCAAAAACAGCTGCGTTGCCAGTCTCAACCTGAAGTGTCTGGATCTGTTTGCCCTCGTTGACATTCAGAACCTTCAGATCCTCGTTGGCCTGTAAGGTGTTAACATCAGTATCACCGGTACTGCTGTTATAATGAAGCTTCTCAACGGTTACACTCGTGCTGGCTGCATCGGTAAGCTCCGGTGCTGCCGGTGTCTTGTACTCAAAAGTTACTCTGACTCTGCCGTTCGGCTCGACTCTGTTTCCGTCGCCATCAGCAAAATACACATCATACGCAAAAAAACCTCTCAGGCTGCTGCCCTTGTCTGTAGCTGCTGCTGAAAGCTTCTGAGAAACTGTATCATAAGATACGGATGAATTCTTGTTTACGCCGTCAGCCTTCAATGCTGTATTCTGCGGAAGAGCTCCGTCCTCCAGTGCCTCTGCTGTTACTTTAACAGAATCATTTTCATATGTAAGCGTCGATTGCTGCGCCTGTTCCGTTTCCTCCTGGTCAGCGCTGCTTACATCCGGTGTCGATTCTTCGGCCGCTGGTTCAGATGTAATTTCGCCATCTGTAAATATATCCTCCGTTCCATCTCCGAACGCTTCACTCGCGGAGATCGTATATGCACTCGGCATACAGGATACCATCAACGCCAAAGCCACCATAAATGCCAGGAGTTTTCTGATCTTATTATTCCTTAATTTTTTCATACCTTTCCCGCTTTCCTGTGTGTGCATTAACGTGTACTGTATTTCTTATTACTTTACTTCTGTTTATATTCCTTTCTCTTAAAAAAGCTTCATGTTTTTAGCCGGTGAGTAAACAGGTTACACCTTTACAATATTTTACCCTTATGTGATTGTAGTGTCAATATACCAGGCATTTTTGGTAAGGATACTGACATTATCAGATGCTATCGAAAATCAGTCTTCAACTCCTCCTTCTTAACTTACTCGTTCACTGGTTCTTTTCGCCTGATTTTTCAATAAAATCTGACTATTTGTGGTATTTATTATACAACACTAATAGTTGTTTTGTAAGGCACTTTTTTTCATAAAAAAGTGCCTCTGTCACTATTTTAACATGAATTTCTTCAGCTCATCCCGCTTCTTGACATTCAGCTTGCAAAAGATATCCGTAAGGTAATGCTTGACAGTATTAATGGAAATCCCCAAATGCTCTCCTATCTCCTTATTGCTCCATCCCCCACTTGCCAGCATGGCAATGGAAAACTCCATCGTCGACAGCTCCCCCGTAACCTTTCTCCGGTTTTCCGGATTATGAAGCGCCATCCAGCCCCTGCTGAAAGAAATCACCCCTTTCGTGATACGCTGATACGCCTTCGAATCCTGATTCCGGATACAAGCCTCGACCAGCCCCCGCAAAAGCCCATGATGCTCAATAAAAGGCTCCAGAAACCCATCCATCTTCGCCAGCTCCGGAGCATCTCCTCCTGCGCCTCCTGCTTATGCTTTCGGTTTATCGCACACACCGCCATCATACAGTGGATATACGTCATACTGATCGGATACGGCCTCTCCGCCATAAACAAAGCAGCCTTACCCATCCCATAAGCACTCCATATCTCCCCGTTAAGATAAGTATGGTGAGCCATCACATACGTGGCAAAAAGCCTCAGCCCCTCAGGAAGCATCCTGCTGTACTCCCCAAAAGCAGGCATCCCATCCGTAGGCAGATGAAGCAAAACCGCCCCCACATACCCCGCCAGAAGACAGGACGCATAAACATCCGCAGGAACCTTTTTCTTCATAGCCAGCTTCAAACAGGACTGGATTCCCTCCATCCCCCGCTTAGCCGCCGCCACATTCCCCAGCGTCAGATTAGAATACCCATACAAAATACACGCCGAAAGCCGCAGCTCAATAACCCTGCTGGACAGATACCCCCTCGTGATCTCACAACACTCCTCAGCCCGCCCCGTAAAATAAAAAAGCTCAGCCCGCGCAATATTCCTCAAATCCACATCCACAAACCCCTCAACAACCTCCCGAGCCCTCCCAGGCTCAAAAGACGAATTCAAAAGCGGCAAAACCATATAATCACACAAACAACCCACAGATCGGAAGAGCA
>OHMN01001738.1_pt1 | contig 12532 bp, 9 predicted proteins | sample 1569361 | NCBI WGS metagenome assembly OHMN01 (sample SAMEA3541508, study PRJEB24748) | human gut metagenome | biome: human gut; feature: human-associated habitat; material: faeces | place: China | collected 2012
ATCTATTGTTTCCTTCAAGTCGTGACTGGCTGCGAATGTTAATAAATGAAATGCCCGGAAGTGTAACTCAGTGGAAGCCACTACGGTACACAATCTTGTCAAAAGCCTTGAAAATCCACTAATGACAGCTGATTACTGTAACCTTCCGCTGCCACAACCGTTACGCAATTGCCATTTAGTACCATAAAAGTGTAGTTGTTAGAGAGTAATTAACTCTAACATCTACACTTATTTTATTATAATAAGGGAAGTAGTTGGTATGACATATTGCCATTAGGATTTTCACATCCGTGAATGAAACCGTCAGCCATCCCCTTATTATAAACATTCATTTAAGCAGGTTGAAACTCGCAGGAGCTTTCGCGTAACGAACTAAACTGAATCATAATAAGTGTAGATGGGATAAACAACTGCAATTCTATAAAAAGAAAAGGAGTATATTATGATCAGCGTAGGAATTGATGTATCAAAAGGGAAAAGTACAGTATGTATTTTGAAACCATATGGAGAGATTGTTAGTAAACCTTTCAATATTACCCATACCCAAAAGGATTTAAGCGAATTATCTTCCATGCTTTTCAGACTAAATGATGAAGTCAAAATCGTTATGGAAGCAACCGGAATTTATCATCTTCCAGTTCTTACATATTTACAGGAAAAAGGATTTTTTGTTTCTGTAATTAATCCGTATCTTATGAAAAGTTATCGTAACGAAAGTCTGCGAAAAGCCAAAACCGACAAGATTGATTCCCGTATCATTGCTAATTATGGAATTGATCATTGGTTTAAAATGAAAGAATTTCAAACTTCTGGAGAGATTTATGAAGAGTTGAAGTTGCTTGGACAGCAATATCGGCATTATATGAAGCTTCATCTTTTATCTCTTGCTGAATTGACCCATCTTTTAGATTTGACCATGCCCGGAATAAAGAATCTTCTTGCAAGTTGGAATGAAACAAATCGGAAAGATAAAAGAAGTGATTTTGTGGAACGTTTTTGGCATTATGATGTAATAACATCTATGTCTGAACAGGAATTTACTGAAGAGTATATACTTTGGGCAAAAGAAAAGAAATACGTCCCAAGCCAGGAAAAAGCCAAAGTTATATACACCCTGGCTCAGGAAAGTATTCCCACATTACCTTCAGAAACCTCATCGATCAAAATGCTGGTGACTGAAGCAGTTCGGGTGCTCAAGGAAGTTGATGCAACCCTTGGTCTAATTTTATCACGGATGCAGGAAATAGCCAAGACTTTGCCAGAATATTCGGTTGTAAGAGAAATGGGTGGAGTGGGAAATACATTAGCCCCAAAGTTAATTGCAGAAATAGGAGATGTTCGCAGATTTCGCAACGGGAAGGCATTGGTTGCATTCGCAGGAATTGATCCACCACCGTATGAATCTGGTCAATTTGTAGGTTGTAATAGGAAAATCTCGAAACGTGGTTCAGCATCATTGCGCAAAGTAGGATACGAAACAATGAGAAGTTTAAAAATGCGTTCCAGACCAGAAGATCCGGTTTACCGATATGTTGTAAAAAAGGAATCAGAAGGTAAAAGTAAAAAATCAGCAAAGATAGCCGGATTAAATAAGTTTTTACGCATTTATTATGCTCGAGTAACCGAACTATATAAAAATATATAATCTTATATAAAATAAATAATTTTTTAGACTGCCAATCAGACAGTCTATTTGTGGTACGCAAATATATTTTGTGACAGAAAATAAAAAAGATAAAAATAATTATTGACTTTTCTTAGCAGGTTTCATTCGTAAGGCATTTGATACCCACGGAATAAAAAGTAGGAAGCCGTTCCAGTGAATGTGAAGAAGGTGTTGGAAATAGTTAAGCGTCAAAATTATGCGTTGGGTTTTCGAAATTTGCCTGTTTGAGCCGAATGGCGAGTTGCAAATTTCGGAAGCCCGTTTTTAGCATAATTTTGACGCTTTAGTATTTCCCACCGACGGAACCTAAACAGGAACGGCTTCCTACTTTTTATGCAGGTTCGGGTCGTCGTGCCTTTCTGAATTAAATAAATCTCAATTTAAATCTCCACCTCAAACGGCAGCCTGTCCAGAATATCTTTCTGCATATCTACTCCTGGGTAGACTTCGATCAGTTTTAAGCCTTTTGGTGTCAGTCTGAACACACAGCGTTCTGTTACATACAATACCTTTTGTCCGTTTTCAATCGCACGTTTTGCAGAAAAGCTTACACTATTGACCTTCTCTACAAATTTTGGTATCTCTCCTTCTTTCCGAATCGTTACCACACCTTTTTCCTGCGTAACATCCAATCCCTTGGCATCAAATGTCATACAGAATACAACCGTTGGTGTTTTTGCCGTAATATTCGCAAATCCACCAATTCCGGCAAAAGCTCCGGGACCTCTATGTGCATTGATGTTTCCATATCTATCCACTTCCAGCGCACCCATAAAACAGATATCAAGTCCGCCATTATCATACAGATCAAACTGGTTTGCCATATCATAGACAGATGCTGCCCCGATCATTGCTCCAAAAGCCTCTCCTGATACCGGAAATCCTCCAATTCCGCCCGATTCTACTGTTAAGGTTACCATATCAAGCATACCACACTTTCGTGCATATCTTGATACCATCTCCGGAATTCCGATCCCGATATTAACAATATCATCTACCCTGAGTTCCTGCGCCGCTCTTTTGCCGATAATATTTCCGGTTACACTGTTTTTCTGTGGCTTCGTAGACACATTCTCTATCTTTTCGCTCCATGTATGCCACTCCTTATAAGGAATCTCAAAACTTCCGGTAAGTGCAGTATATGCTTCGTTTCTCTTCTCCGGCTCTGCCACAACGATTGCATCTACCAAACAGCCCGGAATAATGGCATTACGTGGTCGGGATGGTGTATCAACCAATCTGTCTACCTGCACAATTACTTTTCCCCTGTTTGCCTTTACTGCCTGACAAATAGAAAGCGCATCTCCTGACATGAACATATCATCAAATGTAATATTGCCTTTTCTGTCTGCCGCAGTTCCTTTGATCAACGCAATGGTAATCTTTGGAAGTTTATAATACAGAAATTCATCCCCATCCACTTCAACATGTTTTACCAGTGAGTCATCAATAGAAATTCTGTTAATTCCAGGTCCTTCTCGTCTTGGATCTACAAAAATATCCAGACCGACTTTGGAAAGAGCTCCGGGAAGCCCCCCTGCCTGTGCACGGATTGCGTGGGAAATACATCCAAGCGGCAGATTATATGCTTCAAATCGATCCTCCAGCACCAGTTTCTTCGTACTCAGCATTGCTCCAAAATGACCACAGATCAGCTTGTCCACTGCGCCTTCTTTGATATATCTTTCTGCATTATGTTCCTCGTCCCAGACACCAAAACCCGCACTCGATACAATTGTCAGATGTGTCGGTGACTGCATCTTCTGATACCTTCGGTAGATTGCCTCATGTAGTTCCGTCGGATTCTCTATTCCTACAAATGAATTGACACAGATACAATCACCGTCCCGGATCAGACGAATCGCTTCATCTGCACTCATAATTTCATACATAATTTTATCTCCTTCGTCCTGGGTATTTTTAATCAGGCGGATATTCACACTCCGCATTCTGTTAAATATCATTTTACCTGATTACTTTAACTAAGTCCAGTAAAGGAATCCACTACCTTCCTCGTCTATCAATAAAACCAAGCTTTTTCATTCCATTGACAGATCAGACGTTTTCAATATATAATATTTTTATTACAAATGTAAGATTTGGAGGGATATCACATGAGCAATCTGCCTCAAATTACAGAAGCTGAATTTGAAGTTATGAAAATCGTTTGGAAATACGCACCAATCAGCACCAATGAAATTACTGAAAAATTAACACAAATTTCCAGTTGGAGTCCTAAAACAATTCAGACATTGATTAAACGTCTCGTTTCTAAAAAAGCACTAACCTATGAAAAACAAAGCCGGGTTTTTGTCTATACTCCATTGGTCAAAGAAGAGGAATATATTCGGCAGGAAAGTAATTCTTTTTTAAAGCGATATTATAATGGTAATATCACTTCTATGCTTGCCTCTTACATTGAGGATGATAAATTGTCTGAAGAAGACATTGCCAGCTTACGGAATCTTCTTTCCAATCATTAACCATGGGAGGAGCATATTTTGATATATTTTAGTTTTCGATTTTTACTCTGTAATGCCATCATTTGTATTTTTTTAGGTAGTTTACTGGGATTAAAAAATTTATTGCAAAGGCAATTATCCGCACGTATGCAATATAATCTTTCGATTATATTTCTTGCCGTTCTAATTGTTCCCTTTTTACCGATAAACTCTGACCCATCTTCTATATCGTGGAGACATTTTCTGACAGCCAGTTCAAGTACCAATGGTGACATTCAAACCACTTTTCTTTCTGGTAATAGTTATACTTTGAATAAAATAAATGATTTTGCTGTCTCGGTCAGCACCCAAATTCCAACTTTTATTCACTCATTACTTGTATTTTTCTGGAGTATCGGTATATTCATAATGTTTTTTCTTCTCTACCGCTCAGTAAAACAAGTAAAAGCCTTACATAGTTCTGCTTTACCTCTTCAAAATGAAGAACTAAACGCTCTTTATATAGAATGTTTAAACGAAGTGAACAGCAAGCATACCATTCCGATTTATAGTACAGCATTTTTGAAATCTCCTGTTTTGGCTGGTTTCCTGCATCCTCGCATTTATCTTCCAATTCACTTGATTTCAGATTTTAACGCTGGAACTATAAGCGCAACTGATATTCGCTATATGCTTCTTCATGAACTGCAGCACTACAAGCATAAAGATATTCTAATTGGATATTTGATAAATACAGTAAATGTTTTCTACTGGTTCAATCCCATAATCTGGTATTTTCTAAAAAGAATACGACAGGAACGGGAACTTGCCTGCGACAGTGCTGTATTACAATTATTGAAAGAAACAGAATACAAGTCATATGGAAATACACTGATTAACTTTGCCGAAACAATAGCTCTGTCTCCATTCCCTCTTACTATGGGAATCAGTGGAAATATAAAACAGTTAAAAGGACGCATTTTAAATATTGCATCATTCCACCAATCTACTTTTAAACAAAAAATTCGTGGATATCTTATATGCATATTCGTCTCTACTATCATCATTGGATGCATTCCCATACTTTCTGTTTATGCTTCTGATCAGACTGGGTATCATTTTGACACAACCGAAAAGAATATTACTCAGCTAAATCTTTCTTCCAATTTTGGGGACTACACTGGAAGTTTTGTTTTATATGATCAGGCTACTGATAAGTGGAATATTTATAATATAGATAATGCTTCCACACGTATACCACCGAATTCAACTTATAAAATATACGATGCATTACTTGGCCTGGAATCTGGAATCATTACACCGGAACATTCCACTTTCACATGGAATGGAGAACCCTGTCCTTTTGAATCTTGGGAATCTGATCAAGATTTGACCTCGGCTATGCATAATTCCGTGAACTGGTATTTTCAGGCAATTGATTCACAGGCAGGTTTTCAATCCGTAAAGACATTTTTACAGACAATAAACTATGGGAATCAGAATACTGGAACAAACTTAAATCTCTATTGGACAGATTTTTCTCTGAAAATCTCTCCAATAGAACAAGTAGAATTACTACAGAATTTCTACCAAAATAATTTTCATTTTGATAGAAAAAATATACAAGCAGTAAAAAATGCCCTGTTACTTTCCACTACCTCTTCTGGTTCTCTTTACGGAAAAACCGGAACCGGACGTGTCAATGGTAAAGATGTCAATGGCTGGTTTGTCGGATACATTGAATCAGATAATAATACTTACTACTTTGCTACAAATATTCAAGCTCCTTCCAACGCAACCGGAAGTCAGGCTACTGAAATAACCGAAGCTATACTTTCTGATTTTGGTATTTGGAAATAAAAAAGAAGAACTGGTAACCTAATTTCCTGTTATCAGTTCTTTCTTTTTCTTCGTAATCTCTTCAATATTGTTATCTAATTATTTTAAGGTATATCCTCACTTACATTCCTATATATTTTTTGGCTTCTTTTTTACAATCCAACGTATTACCATGGGCAATTACATATTCCATGCATTCTTTTCCCTGTTGTTCTTTCCCTACTCTGTAGTAACATACTCCAAGCAGAAGTCTGCGTGTAACCTCATAATATGGCAACTTTTCTGTATCATCTTCCAGTAATCTTATTGCTGCCTCATCTTCCTCTTTCAGCATAAACTTTTTTGCCATAAACAGCGGATTATTCTGAAATACGTTTCCTGTTTTTTCTAATGTATCAGAATATCCAGCTCCATCTTTCTCCTGATATTTCTTCGCCAGTTCAAGATTCGTCACAACCTGCTGCCAGGAACGTCCCTCTTTTTTTCCTTTCCATTCATTCTTTGTATATTCTTCTGCTTTCTGTAGTTCTCCATTAGCAATAAGTGCAACTATATACTTAGGTTGAGCCATCAATACTACATTTTTTTGAAAACCTTTATAATCCAGACTCTTTCCGTATTTTATCATCCCCTCCAACATTTCTAAATATTTCTCTGCATCACATTCCTGCGACAGCATCCGATCAATTTTTGAAAACTCTCGGAGAATATTACAAATTTCAATCAACATGACTACAATCAGATCAAGCACCGCACAGCCCCATAGAAGATAGGAATCTGTTGTGATCCAGCCCGACTGTTTCACATTGAAAAAGAGTACTGTCTCTTGATGTGGAAATGGATTCCCTTTAAAAATACTTACAATACAAATCAATGCTACATAAATCAACAGCACATTTCGTATCATTCTGATGCGACCATTTTTTTGCTTTTCATAAATCTTTATTATCTGTTCTTCCATTCTCTTCTACCTTTCTTCGTTGCTGATCAATCCTACAACTTATCTAACCGATATTGATATTTTGGTATATTATCGATTCCATTATCTAAAATCCTATTTCCAACATAATGAACCGATCCATCATTCTGAAATTTCACCGTAAGTTCATGTGTAATAACCGCATCATTACACACTACAGAATCACAAACTGCATTTATAGTCAATACAACTGTTCCATCTTCATTATGTTTGATTTCAATTACTTCCGGCAATGATAATCCGAAATGTGTTGGTGCATAATTACCACATCCCAAACGTTGCCACGCATAAGTATTACTTTGTTCATCATACACCGCCCATTCTTTTAGTTCTTCTGCGGTAACAGGAAGATATGTCATAATTACACTTTCAAACTCATCTGCCGTAACTCCTGCTACTCCAGTTTCATTGCTAAATTTCTTTCCGTATTTCATATTGTAAAGATATTCAAAAATCCCATTATAATCCAGATCTTGCATATTCTCTATATTCCAGTTTGAGCACAGTAGATTGTTTCCCTGATAACCCAATGGCCCTACATATTTTTCTGAATATTCCAGGCATTCCTCATTTAATGGTCTAACTCGGATAATACAACTTCCATCAACAATTTCTGTCACTTCTGGTGGTTCTGGTACACATACTTCATAGCAAAAGTTCCCATATTCTGTGTATTTCCATTCCTTTATTTTTGAAAGAGAAATATAGGTAAGCATCGGCTCTGTATCATCGTTCCACAACATTTTTGCTGACATAACAAACATATTTTCCCCATCATATGTATATTCTTTTCTGGTAATTCCTCCATCTATATCAATTTCATATAAAATTACGTCGTCTTTTTCTTCTTGCCTGGCAGCATTCAAAAACATTTCCATCTTCTGATAATTTTCCATAACAGAATAATGATCTGAACCCCTTACCGGATTTCCATTTTGTTTGATAATCTCTTTCATCCGATCCATCATTTGCCTGGCAATATTCTGATCCGCTTCTTGCATTCCATTAAATTCAGAATAAATATCTCGGATGGCCTCCATATTCTCTTCACAATCGTTCACCACTTCCTTTTTCTTTTTTTCATCAATTGGCAAATCATATCCCTTATCTTGAATTTCCATAACAGTTTTTTTCTGACTCTTCTCATTTTTTACATCTGAATCGTTTAGTGTTTTTATGTTTTTGCAGGAAGTCAGAACCATTCCTATACAAAGTACTAACAAAATGCTTTTTCTTTTCATATTGCCCCCTAATTATTACTGTAATTCTCTTCCCACTCTTCTTCTGTTAACCTTGGCATATACCACCCTGCATTTGCATTTTGATCTGAACTAATTACCTTATTTGATAAATACTGAAAACTTCCGTCTTCCATAGGTTTTATCATCAATTCACTGGTGATTGCCTGATCTAACATTCTGATTTCCCATACTGCTTCTATCGTAAGTTTTAATGTTCCATCTTGTAATTTTTCATATGAGATAACTTCCGGATATGGCTCATATGGGAATTCACAATCATATAACCCTCGCGGTCTGTATCTAAAAGTTCTATTATCAGAGTTATAAAAAGTTCCCTTTTCAATCTCGGTATTACTAAATGGTAAATAGGTCTTTATAACCTCTTCAAACTCATCTTCTGGAACTTCATATTCTGCTCCACCATAATTTGCTTCATATGGAACTTGCTTTCCATATTTCATATAATACATTTTTTCATAAAGATCATAAAAATCGAGTTCCGTATAATTCTGGTTATCCCAATTTGTAATCAACAGATTATTAAGTGCATACCCCAACGGCATAACATATTTTCGATTCAATTCCCGGCATGTTTTATCTAATGGCTGCACTCTGAATCCAGTTTCACCCGGTGCTCCATCAAATCCCGGTGGGTGATATTCCTCCAGAAACAAGTATCCTTTTTCTGTATATTTCCACTCATATGCTTCATATTCATCATAATAATTAGCCTGTGGACTATTATCCTTCCATTTAACCTGACATAATCGAACATTTATCTTTCCATTCATTGACTCTAAATGATATTGTATAATTTCCCCTTCATCAAATACAACAACAATATCAACTGCTGCCTGTTCTTCTTTTTCCGCTGCTTTGCAAAATTTTTCTACCTTTTCACTGTTGACCATATCAATCTGACTATCACGATCTACTGCCGCATATCCTTTCTCTTCCAGACAATTGATAATTTTTCTTTTCACCTTTAATGTATTTAACTCCGACTTCTCCTTCATATAAACAGACCGAAAAGTTTGCGCTGTTTTTTTTGCTTCTGCATTCATTTCAGATTCTACGGTTTCTTTCTTTTCTTCTTTTTCCGTAATTCGATTTTGTCCGCACCCTGTAAAAGCAATAAGAACTATCAATATCATCGCAAATTTCTTACATATGTAATAATTCCCCGTAAAAATTTTTTTATTTTTCAAAATATTCCTCCAATACGGTTGCATCCTTTTTAACAACATAACCACTTCCACCGATTCCTTTCACATTCTCAACCATACTGATAAGAAGAATTGGTTTGTCCACGCTTTTATCTGCCGTAAACACCGAAAACCACCCGATTTCTTTGCTAGAAGTATCTTCTTTCGTTGCCTTCAACTCTGCTGTCCCCGTTTTTCCAGCCAGCAAAATATCGTCACGATGTGCAGCATATCCGGTCCCTTCCGGATCATTTACAACACCTTCCACCCCTTGCATAATTTCCTCTACATTTTCTTTGCTAAACGCATTTTCTATCCATGTTTCACCAGATGCTTCTTCTTTGTATTTCAAATACGGTTTTATCATATTCCCTTCATTTAAAAATGAAGTATAAATACTTGCCAGATGTAATGGATTTACAAGAATCTGCCCTTGCCCATAACCACTATCTGCCAATTGTATTTCTGTTTCTATTTTATCTGTATTGGAATATGTTGATTCCTGCATCGCAATCTCAAACGGCATATTCTGATTAAATCCTATTTCATTTAAAGTATTCATAAAATTCTCACTACCAATTTTAAGAGCTGCCTTTGCAAAATAAATATTATCAGAATAGATAATTGCATTTTTCATAATAACCGGTTCATATTCATGAAGTGTTGTCACTTGATAAGATCCCCAAGACGAATCTTTCTGCCATGCCAAACCTTCATTTCCGAAATCTTCTTTTGGATCTATGCTTCCCGTTTTCAACCCAATTCCTGCCACAACTGGTTTAAATGTTGAGCCAGGACACCATACTTGACGAAAACGATTATATAATGGTTTCTTTTCATCTTCGTTTAATGATGTCCATTTCTCTGATGATAAGCCCCGTATAAATTCATTATTATCATAAGATGGGGTACTTACCAAAGCCAATACTTCTCCCGTATAAGGATTCATTGCGACAGAACACCCCGGATCTTCTTTAAACTGCTCGTATAATGATTTTTGCAAATCGGAATCTATCGTTGATCTTATATCCATACCATCTTCTTTAAAAATACTTGCAAGAACCTCTTTTACTTCCCCATCACTATCCAAAATCTTTATATCACAACCATCTTTTCCTTTTAATTGCTTTTCGCATAACTTTTCCACCCCAGATCTTCCGATTACACTTTCAGCTGAATATCCTTCCCCTGGATGATTTTCCAAATCTTCTGCTGTTACAGACTGTACATAACCAATTAAATGAGCTGCTGCTTCCCCTAACTCATAGGTTCTAACTTCCACATCTGATAGCATAACCCCTGGAATTTCCAAAAGTTTATTCTGACAATCCTGCTCCTCAAGTGTCTTTTCTTCTGGCTGTATTTTCATTAAATCTATTTCTTCTACTTTCGGAATAGTTTCAATTGGTACAAAAGAATCTTCTTTTACCCACTTTGCTGTGAGTTTGTTATTTATTGTTTCTACATCTATCTCTAATAACTCCGCTATTTTTTCAATAGATACATTCCTGTCTTCCAGCTTTCCCGGTATAATGCCAACTGATGTTGCTACTCCTTTTCCTGCAAGCATTTTACCATTCCGGTCTAATATTTCTCCTCGCTCCGCTTTTGAGGTAGTAACGCTTATTTTATCATCACTCTCTAAATCTGGAAAAATCAAACTATCCTGCCATACTAATTTATATCCCTGTTTCGTCTTCTTCAGTTCCGCCATATTGTCAAATTGTATTGTTCCGGCAATTGTATTACATGATGTTTCATACGAAAGCGTAACTGTATCTGCTTTTTTCTCTTTCACAGCTATATGACTGATTTTAATGTCACTGACCTCTATTCCTTCGTATATCTTAGAATTTCGTTGTATGTATTCTTCTTTTTCCAGATAACCTTTCTCCCCTGAATCTATCATGGCATACATCGCTTCATATTCCTTTTTTTCAATATGATTCATATATTCCACCAGTGTGTCTTCTGGTGATTCCGTTATCGTCCTTTTTAATAAAACACCTCCTGAAACAGCAATTACTGTTATAGCCATTATTAATCCCAAAATCCTACAAGTGTAAGATTTTTTAGTGCTTTGTTTTTTCCGCCTTTTTTTCATAGATACCCCTTTCTTTCAACGCTTTTATTTTCTTAAATCTTACACTTGTAATATTTGAAAGTCAAGTATTTTCTTAGACATTATATATAGCAGATTTAGGATCAGAAAATCCTGCCTTTTAATATGCCGGAATGCCATATCCATAAATACTACTGCTTCCAATGCTATAACTCCGTCTTGCTACTTTACCTCCACCTGAATCTTTATCTTTCATGGACAGTTTCTTTATTACTCACCTGTGGTAGTTCCCGGCAATACTCTGAGTACTTCATGCGGATTGCTTCATAATTTTACGGTTACCACCGCAACAACTTTTTCATTTTCGAACACTTCATAAATAATAATATAATTTTCTACAATTAGCTGTCGATATCCTTTAAACGCATAAAAACCATGCTTGTGGAAACATTTTTACAACATATTTATCCAAAGTGTTTCCTCCTGAGTTCTCCCAATGCTTCTCGTGCATCTATTAACGCTGCACCTTCAGCAACTTCCCGTTCCGCTTCAAATATTGCTTTATCAATATGGTTCGTGCTAAGCAACTCGTCATAAGTTTCCATACTCATAACTACCAAATCTCCATAACCATTTTTTGTAATGAAAACTGGCTGCTGCTGTTTATGACATAATTCAGATATTTCATTTGTATTACGTAAATCTGTAATTGGTTTGATTACTGGCATTGTAGCACTTCCTTTCTTTGTACATTATTACAACAGAATATTGTACATCTATAAACCAATTTATGAAATATCTAAGAATAACACTCTTCATCTTTCTCACCAAAAAAAGAAGACAAGAGTTCTGACAGCTCATTGCCTTCTTTCATCTCATGTTCAAATAAATTTATTCGTTTTCTTTGTCTATCTTATATGAAAAATCCGCTTAACAAATCAATTCATTTTTTTAAGTTTCTATAAAAACAACCCTCACAAACAGTGTCACCACCATTCGCAAGGGTTATTATCATTTCAGAAATTCAACACACTATTCGATTATGCGTTCATCTGTTTTGCCAACTTTTATTTACTGTTTTCTCAAATGCCCATTTTAT
>OHMN01001745.1_pt1 | contig 12471 bp, 10 predicted proteins | sample 1569361 | NCBI WGS metagenome assembly OHMN01 (sample SAMEA3541508, study PRJEB24748) | human gut metagenome | biome: human gut; feature: human-associated habitat; material: faeces | place: China | collected 2012
TATAAAATTATATTTATTTATAAATACCCCTTCAAATAAGTATAATTCAAAAGAAATATTACCTATAAAAGATAATATTTTAGACTCAAAATCGTTCATAAGCATAAAAATAGATATAATCATTATTGAAAACATGATTATAGATATTGTATAATATCTATAATCATAACTTCTATTTAGTGATATTTCAAAGAGTATAAAACTAAATATAATTAAATGTCCTAATATACTTTTTAACATACTCTCGGATATATTTAATTCTTTAGAAAATAAAAAACCTAGGAATACACCTATAGGAAATAATAAAGTATATAATCTAACACCTACGTTTTGATCAAATAACTCATATAGATTATAGTAAACTATATATGAAAATATAAACATAGTAATTATCTTAAAATAATTATTTTTAATTAATTTAAATATACAAAAAAATGCAATATACCACAATATTAAAAAAGAAATGTACCACATGGTAACATCTATAACTGACTTAAAGTTCAATCCTAATATAGATGTTCCTATGGTTAATATTCTGTATTTATTACCTAATATATAATCTACAAATATCCAAATGATCATTACTATAGAGTAAGGCAATATAACTGCTAGTAATCTTTTCTTAAAGAAACCTATAATTCCCGATTTTATATATGATTGAGTTAGACCATATCCAGATAGTAGCAAAAATATACCTACTCCCCATGCACCTGATTTATTTATAAAACCCAAATGGCCTAATATAACTAAAATTATAGCAACAGCTTTTAGATTGTTTGTTGTGTGTTTACTGAAATAATTATTTAAATACATAGTTCTCCTTTCTACTTTTAAATATATCTGAATTATGCAAAAAAATGAAATATATACTACATTTGTAATATATATTTCATTTTTATTTTAACTAAATTTTTTTATTATTGAATCTACTATATACTTACTAGACATACCATCTCCATATGGGTTAGATGATCTGCTCATTCTATCATATTCATTTTTATCTGTTAATAATTCTTTAGTTAATTTGTATATAGTTTCTTCATCAGTTCCTGCTAATTTTAAAGTTCCAGCATTTACACCTTCTGGTCTTTCTGTTGTATCTCTAAGCACAAGTACTGGTTTTCCAAGTGATGGAGCTTCCTCTTGTATACCTCCACTATCTGTCATTATTATATGAGATTTATTTAAAAAATTGTGGAAATCTAAAACTTCAAGAGGTTCTATAAGATGTACTTTACTATTTTTTCCTAAAACTTCATCTGCAGCCTGTCTGACTAAAGGATTTAAATGAACAGGATAGACAACTTGTATATCATCAAACTCTTCTACTATTCTCTTTATAGCTCTAAACATATTTTTCATAGGTTCACCTAAATTTTCACGTCTATGAGCCGTTAAAAGTATCATTTTATCATTTCCAATTTTATCAAATATAGGATGATAATATTCATCTTTTACAGTAGTTTTTAATGCATCTATAGCAGTATTCCCTGTTACGTATATAGTTTCTTCTTTCTTGCCTTCTTTTAATAGATTATTTTTAGAAACTTGTGTAGGAGCAAAATGCATATCTGCTATAACTCCTGTAACTTGTCTATTTACTTCTTCAGGGAATGGAGAATATTTATCATATGTTCTAAGACCTGCTTCAACATGGCCTACAGAAACTTGATTGTAAAATGCAGCTAAACTTCCTGATAGTGTTGTTGTTGTATCTCCATGAACTAGAACTATATTAGGCTTAACTTTCGATATAACCTCACTTAAACTTTGTAATGCTCTAGTTGTTATATCAACTAAAGTTTGCCCTTGCTTCATTATATTTAAATCATAATCTGGAGTAATATTAAATGTATCTAATACTTGATCTAACATTTGACGATGTTGTGCTGTAACACAAACTATACTTTCTATTTCTTCTCTCTTTTCTAGTTCTTTAACTAATGGTGCCATTTTTATAGCTTCAGGTCTTGTTCCAAATATAGTCATAACCTTAATTTTATTCATATTGTCACACTTCCTACCTTTATTTTTCTTCTTTTACTAATTTTCTTAACTTAAAAATAAACTTTACATTACTATCATAAAATCTCTTTATTCTCTCTTTATTACCAATTATTCTGTAAAGCCATTCAATATTTAGTTTTTGTATAATTTTAGGAGCTCTTTTTTTAGTTCCGCTTATAACATCAAATGTTCCTCCAACACCTACGAATATCCCCTTTGAAAAATTATCATAATGTTTAGCTATAAGTAATTCTTGTTTTGGAACTCCTAATGCAACTAGTACGATATCAGGAGATATATTTTTTATTCTTTTAAATATATCATCTTTATTATCTACATATCCATCTGAATACCCAAGTATATTAACTTTAGGATATTCTTTATTTATATTTTTAACAGTTAATTCAATAACGTCCTTACTAGCGCCTAAAAGATATATTGATTTGCTATATTTATTAGCAAGTTCTAATAATTTATAACTTATATCTACACCTGTAATTCTTTCATTTATTTCAGTTATTCCTATATAATTCGCTGCTTTAACTACACCTATTCCATCCGGGACTATTGTAGTATCTGGTTTCATTAAAGCTTTATCAAATTCACTTATAGAATCTGCCTTCATAAAAGTTTCAGGGTTAGCGGTTACTATAAACATTTTATTATTGTTTACTAGATTATTTTCTAAAACTTTAAAAAAAGATTCTTTATTTCCTCTATATGTTTTTTTTATATAATTAATCATCCTATCACCTATTGCTTACTAGATATGTATTGTAAAAATTCAAACCACATATATGATATATTATCTTTAGAGTACTTATATGAATTTTCTCTACTATGTCTTCCCATATCTCTTCTTACTTCTATATCATCTATAAGTTTAATAATTTTATCAGCCATATCTTTTTTAGATCTATCTTTTATTAAATATCCATTTACTTTATCATCTATAATTTCACAAGCACCTTTTGCACTATCAAATGCTATACATGGTAATGCAAAAGATTGTGCTTCTATTAATACTAATCCAAATGATTCTTCATGCGATGCCATAACATATATAGATGAGCTTGATAGTTGTTTATTTATAAAATCTTTATCTTTATATCCATGTATTATTACATTATTTTGTAATGAATACTCCTTAACTTTGTTAATCAAGTGATTTTTTAATACCCCATCTCCAATTATATCCAGTTTCCAATCCTTCTTTTGATTATTTACTATTTTGAATACATCTAATAAATCATCAAATCCTTTTTCCGGAGATAATCTTCCAATCGAAATTATTTTTTTGCTTTCTAATGCTGATACCTCTCTTGGAATATAGTCTAAGCTATGAGGTATAAATACACAGTTAGTTTTTGTACCTTCAAAATATTTCTTATAAAAATCTGTTAACATTTGCGATACCGGCATAAAATAGTCTATATTTTTACATGACTCAACTAAGTCTTTTATATATTTTTCATTTTCATTATGATAAGTATGTTCCTGAGCTATAGTGATTAGATTCTTATTTCCATATTTCGATAATAGTTTGTTATGTTCTATTCTAGTTGATATAACAATACCCGAATCAATATTTTTTATTGCATCAATCATTTTAGAAGATTTAAGTTTTAGTATTTTTACACTTTTTAGTCCTTCACTTAAAATCTTAATTGGATTTTTAGTTCTTATAGCATCTTTAAGCTCTTTTTTATTTGGTGATAATTCAGTATCTAATAGATATTTTATTTTAACTCTATCATCAATATAAAAAGCTGGCTTATCATATAATTTATAAACTGATATAATTTCTACATCATATTTATCAATTAAAATATTACTAAGCGATGATATTGCTTTTTCAACTCCACCGTATCCTAAGTGCAGTGCAAGTATTGTAACTTTACACAAAACAAACACCTCAATTCATCCTTTTATTATTTATACTACTTTATTAAATATCTCATTATATAATTTTATTGTTGATGTTATCAAAAAGAAACCTACAGCGGGTGCAGTTAATATATGTCCTGCTGTAAATGCTATTCCTAGTGCCAATACTATATCTATAATACATATAACTATGTCTAAATTTAATAAGTATTTGCTTTTAAAAATTATTTGCTTCGCTATAAGTATAATAATTGCTAAAAATTGAGCAAAGTACACAGTAAACCCTAATATCCCATGTCTATATAAAATATCTAATTGATCTAGTTCTATAGTTTTTTGTGTATATACCTCGTCATTTATTTCAACTATAAACCCAAGTTTTTGCAATAATTCTAATTGTTTAGAATCTATTGTCTTTTTGGCATAAATCTCATCTCTAATCTCAACGTTATAACCAATACCAAATAGTTTATCTATCCAACTACTATTGTTAAATTTTTGTTTAATAATATCCGCATATATAGTTCTTTTGCTTAAAACAGCTGTTACTATTTCATCTTTGCTAACAGGATCTAAGTTATCTTTATCTTCTATTTGAGTATTTGGGTCTACTTTATTATGGCTTATATTATTCACTATTCTCTGTATAATATCTCCATAATTACGTTGTATATTTTTATATAATGGAGAAAACGGGAATATTAATATCATAGATATTAATATTGTAGACATCATTAATATTATTCTTTTCAGATTAAAATCTCTTTTATAATAAGAGCTAAATTTATTATATATATTCAAGATTATATAATAGATTATTATAAATACTGTTGTTCCACCCAAAGCTAAAAATGGTACTTTAGTTCCTAAAAACATTGTACTTGCTATACATATTGCACATGCCAAGGTATTTAACAATCTCTCTGTATCATTTACTAAACTAGAAATAGTAAAAGGAATTAATATTGCCATTATTGATCCTATTTCGTTAGCTGCATAGAACCATCCTACCGAACCATATCCATTACTATTATAACTATTAAAGTATGTATTGGTTACGGTTGCTATAAATATCGTTGATGTATATATCATTAATGTTAAAACTAATAACTTATTAGAGATATTAATTTTATCTTTTTGATTATATACAAACAATCCACATAAAACTATTGGAAAGTAAAAAGATTTTATTATTCCTTTTACTTCAATTAAAATCAAACTTCTATCCTTACTAAAGATAATAAATACTAAAAAAAATGTTATATAAATTAATATCATACTTAAAGCTATCTTTGAATACTTTATTAATTTATTATTATTAGATTTAGTAACTAATACATAAATACATAAGTACACCATGAATAAACTTCTTATTACTAGACCTAACGTTATAGGTAGTTCCATATTCCTAACCGCAAGTGAAGTTACTAAATCTAAGATTGGCTGTATCAGTATAAAGCCAACTATTAAATTTGAACTTAATAAAAAATCCATATTAATCTCCTTAATTAAACTATTTAAATTTTATATTTCGATAATATGAATATAATTTTAACCTAGACTTATTAGTAAGCCTTAGTTTTATAAATTTATTTACATTTCTTACAAAACTACTATTTCCTTCTAGCCATGTTCCAGTAAATATGTGTATTGTTTTTGAATTCACTGATGGGTTGCAAAGAACATCATCTTTGTATACTTTTATCCCTTCCCTTAACATTTGTTCTTGGTTTCCTATCTTACAATCATAATCTTCTATAAGTATATCTGATACCGTCTTTGTATTTACTTTATCATACTGATTATTCTTATCAAATTCAAAAGATTTATTATCATAATAATCTAGCATATCTTTTATAAAAGGATGATTTTTTTCTGCTCCAAATACAGCGGTAAATGGATATTGTGGATTTTCATATCCTACAAATGCTCTATTATCTAATAATGAATCTAAACTCTCAACAACTAATACATCTGTATCTAGATATATCCCTCCATAGTTATATATAGCATACGCTCTTATATAATCACTAACGTAAGCCCACTTTCTAGCTTCATAAGCCTCTTTTACAAATTTATTAGAATCTATATCAAAATTTTTCTCATTCCATTCTATAATTTCATAATCTTTTAGATGCTTTTTCCAAGTTTCCATACATCTTTTTATATCTTTAGGTTTTTCATTGTTCCCAACCCATACATAATGTATTATCTTAGGTATTGCCATATTTTCACCTCTAAATATTATTTTTTAATGATACTTTTACATACGGATATAGACATAAGAACTTAGTTATATCAATAGCCTTATCAATATCCTCTTCATTACTCACTACTATTTCATTAAATCCTATTTTCATTTCGTTGATTATATATAAATAAAGCTCTGATAGTTCATTGTTTAATAATCTATTATTGAACAATCTCATATCCTTTCCTTTATATATAAATTCATTTTCGTCAATATCTTTTATATATATTTTTCTACTTATATCAGATTTATAGAATTCTACCAGTCCTTTCAGAAATATATTTTTATCATATTCATTTCCAAATCTTTTTTGTATGACAAATTCTACTATAGATCCTTTATTTTTTTCTTCTCTATTGAAGTATAATGGAGAGAAATTAGATGCTAATTTTAATTTGTTAAAAATTCTATATATATAAAATTGTGTCTTATACATCGGTATATTATAAAATTCCATAAGTCTAGTTACAGTTCTTAATTCACCATTTATTACATTTAATTTTCCAATTTCGTTATTTATATAATTTCCACTATGAAGTCTATATTTTAACATTGGAAAATCTACATTTTTTACATCAAGCATATCAGCTTTTTCTGATAAGTTTGCCCAAAACGGCATATTCCATATTAAATAAGAATTATAAATTTCCTTAATAAAAGTTTCCTTTTTAGCAAATATTACATCTACATATAAATTTCTACCTAACCACAGCATTAAAGTAGGCAGCATCTTTTTATCCTTAGCGTACTTTAATACTTCTAATTTTCCAGTTATATTGTTATTTTCATCAATAGTAATTAAGTCACCTATAAATACTTTAGTATCTTGGTTTGCTTTTGCTTCTTCTACTAATCGCATAAACAAATTATCATCTGGTAATAAATCATCAGAGTGAAGTATATAAACAAATTCTCCCTTAATATAATCTATACAGTTCCTTATAGCATTTAATTGATCTTGATTCTTCTGACTATAGTATTCTATTTTTTCCTTATGAACACTATTATCTCTATATTGTTTTATTACATCTTCTACATTATCTGTAGAACCATCATTCATAATAATCAATTGCCAATTACTGTAACTTTGATTAGCAACACTATCAATTGTATCTATTATAGTACTACTATCATTATACGTCGGCATTATTATCGAAATTTTCATACTAATTCCCTTCTACCACTTTATTATATAGTTTTATTATTGAAAGTATTATAAAAATACTTACTGCAGGGGCAGTTAGAACATGTCCCGATGAGAAAGCTATTGCTATACCTAAGAATATAGCTATCATACAAGTTATAATATCTAAATCTAATAAGTATCTCTCATTTCTAAACAATGATTTTATTATAACTCCTATCAACATTATTAACTGTCCAAAGTATAATATTGTCCCTACTATACCATGTCTATAAAATATATCTAATTGATCCATTTCTATAGTTTTATCTGTAGATATTCCTGATTTTATCTCTATTACATGACCCAATCCTACTAATTTTTCAACTATAGATGACTTCTTATATATATTTTTAATTTCTTCAGCAACTGCCGTTCTATTACTTAACAATGAACCAACTAAATCATCTTGATTTATATGCATATTGATTTCTGGTTCTTGTTCTTCTGGTTCTACTACTACTACTTCTTCATTGGGATCCATAGGCTTAGTAGCAGGATTTTCATCTTTTGGTCCTTCTATAAATTGGACAATTTTGTGTACAATATGTCCATAATTAAACATCAAATTCTTATATACAGGTGATTTATAAAATAGCCCACAGAATACAATACCTATTGTAATTACATATATACTTATCTTCTTATAATTTAGTGAAGTCGATATTTTTTTTATTTTTGTGAATATATATGTAAATATTATATATACCATTAATATACCTAAACTACCTATAAATCCTATAAAAGGAACTTTTGTACCCATATATAAAGAGGATAAAATACACAATATTATAGATATAATATTAACTATATTAAGCTTATTTTCTATAATATTTATTATTGTAAATGGTGTAAGTATAGCAATTATAGATCCAATTTCATTCGCCGCAAAGAACCACCCTACTGTTCCTAAACCATATAAATATTCATTGTAGCTTCTAAAGTAAGTTCCTGTTATTGTTGCGATAAATATTACTCCTGTATATCCTAATAATAAATACATCAAAAAGTTATTAGAAATCTCCAAGCTATCTTTTTCATTAAGTATAAATACTCCAGTTAATACTATAGGGAAATAAAATAGTTTTATAACACCTTTTATTTCTGTAATTATAGATGTATCTTTACTTAATAATGTATATCCTAAAAAAGTAATTATATATACACCTATACCTATTAGTATCCATCTAGAATATTTATAAATTCTCCCTTGTGGTCTATAAACAAATAATGCATACATAAACATATATACCATAAATAGACTTCTTGCTATTATACCTATTGTTAAAGGTAAGTCCATATTTCTACTCATAAAAGATGTCAACAAGTCTAGTATTGGTTGTAAAATAATAAATAAATAAAAAAACTTTTTTTCTAAAATATTTGACATTTTTTCCTCCTTAAATAATTTCTATATTTTGTATATATTCGTAATAGATTGTATTTTATCACCCATATCAATTTATAGCATACAAAATAATTGTACCATAAATGTATTTTTTTTTATATATTAAAACATAGACCTACTAACATCTATTAGCAGGTCTGTGTTTTATCTTCTTATTTTTTTCATTAGTAAATCAATTATCATAGATACTTCTTCTATTTTAAGAATTATCACAGATATTCCATATACTATTATCCCCGCTAATACTGACCCAAATATAGAAATAGCTTGTCCTATAAACCCTGTTCCCGTATAATTTATAATAAATTTATGAGCAAAAGTAACACATATCCCCATTAAAATTGCTGATAAAAGTGACTTTATAGCAGTTATTAATATTTTTTCCTGACCAAAGTTCCCTATTTTTTTTCTTAAACTATAAAATAATAAGAAAGTACATATAAGAGCGGATAGACTTGTAGCTAAAGCAAGTCCTGCATGCCCCATAAATTTCACAAATATTATATTTAAAACTATATTTAATCCCATAGCTATTGCACCATTAATCATCGGTGTCTTCGTATCTTGTAAAGAATAAAATACTTTATTGATTATATCTCTAAGTCCATATGCTACTAATCCTATAGAATACATTGATAATGCACTCGCAGTCATCTGTGTAGCACTAATATCGAATGCTCCTCTTTCAAAAAGTAATTTAACTATAGGTTTAGATAATACTATAGCACCTATTGATATAGGTATAACTAAAATTATTATACTATTTGAGCTTTTTACAATATACTCACTAAACTTTTCTTTATTATCCTCATGTGATAATTTTGAAAGCATAGGATAAACTACTGCTACTATTGACGTAATAAAAAGTGCTAATATAAAGTTATTAAGCCTATCTGCAAAGTTTAAAGCTGATATACTTCCTTCTGGCAATAAAGATGCTAAGTTCTTATCTACCATAATATTAACTTGATTTACTGCTACACCGACAAGAACAGGACCTGTTAAAACAAGCATCTTCTTTAAATGACTATCTTTTAAATCAATCTGAGGCTTTAATCTATATCCTACTTTATATGCAAATGGTAACTGAAATATAATTTGACTTGATATGCCTATTAATGTTCCCCAAATCAAGACATAAGGCCCATACTTTGCACTTAATATAATCGATATTATAACAATTATATTTTGAGGTAAGCTTATTAATCCTGGTATGGTAAAGTTATTCTTAACTTGTAAATATGCAGTTAATACATTTGAAATTCCTATGAATATTACACTAAATATCAATATTTTTGTAAATTTGACTCCTATTGCAAGTCTCTCCCCTTCAAAACCAAAAGCAAATATTTTAAGTAGTGGTTCTGTAAATATAAAGCCTAGTATAGCAATTAATATACAGATAATAAATACAATAGTTAATATATTATTTGTAAATTTTAGAGACTTTTTTTCTCCTAAATTAGCATTTATATCACAATATAATGGAATAAATGTTGTAGATAATGCCGCACCTATTGCTGCAAATATAACATTTGGTATATTCATCGTTGCAAAATATATATCAGTGTACATACTTGCACCGTATACAAATGATAGTACCTGTTCTCTAGCAAAGCCTATTATTTTCGATAGTATTGTAACTATCATAAGGCCAACTGCTGCCTTTGCTACTTTACTCATAATCTTCTCCTTATTAATTTACTATTTTTTCTCCTAAACGTCTCTAGTGCCTTTTTAGCTGTATCTGGCGCTAATGATTTTAGTTTAAATGTTTTTTTTCCTAATATTATTTTTTCTATATCATAATTAGATATTATATCTAAAGCCATATTTGTTAGTTCTAGTGGGCTCCATTCTGTGTCTACATTTCCTATTGATGGCTGTTCTATAAGATTTAAATATGAATCAATTTTAGGATCATAAGATATACCTATCATTGGAGTTCCTACTGTTGCTGCAAATATAAGTGCATGAAGTCTCATTCCAATCATAAGTTTAGAGCCTTTTATATACATCATTTTTTCTTCCATAGTTAAATCTTTAGAAAGTACCGTTGAATTATGCCTCATAAGACTAGCTACTTGTTTTGATACTGTTTCATCATATTTCCCATGCATAGGCACAAATACTACATTAATTCCACTTTCAACAATTTTATCACAAGTCAAAGCTATGTTTTTTTGAAATTCGCTATTATTTTTTTTCCAGTCTCTTATGCTAACCGTTATATAATCATCATTTATATAGTATTTAGGAAGCTCAAACTCGTAATTTTCAATATTAAAACCCATAACTGGGTCAGGTACTATATCTATATCTTTTCGTACTCCAATAGAATTAAGAAGTACTTTTGATTCTTTATCTCTAAGCGTTATATAATCTACTTTGTTGAAAAATCTACCTACGATTTTTCTATTATTTTTTTTCTCTATAGGACCTACACCTTGAGCATAAATAAAAATAGGTTTTTTAGCAAGTTTAGCAAGCCATATTATTCCTGTATAGTAAAGTATTGATCGTGAGCTTGTCACATCTTGAAATAAACTTCCTCCTCCACTTATAAGCCCATCACATTTTAATAGTTCTTTATATATTTCATTTAATTTCCATCTGTTAATGGCATTTACTTTATATGTATTTTTTGTATATTCAACGTCATTTGATAGTACTACTATATCAATATTAGGATCTTCATTTCTTAGTGCTTCTATTATAGATTTGAGTATGGCTTCATCTCCTATATTATAAAAACCATAGTACCCAGAAATTAATACTTTCATATAATCCTCCAGCTTTTTATTTCTATAAATAGTATAACCTATTGCTTATAAAACAATAGGTTATACTAAAATTTCTAATCTTTTATATCCGATCTTTTTAAAACCTTTAAGGCCGTCATTACTATAATATATAAATCCATTGTAAAGCTCTTATTCATTAAATATTCATAGTCATATTTAACTTTTTCTTCATTTCCTATATTATCTCGTCCATTAATTTGAGCCCATCCTGTAATTCCTGGTAAAATTTTATCTATATTATATGATTTTCTTAATTCAATTAAATCAACTTCTTCTAATATAACTGGTCTTGGGCCAACTATACTCATATCTCCCTTTAATATATTAAAAAGTTGCGGTATTTCATCTATACTAGTTTTTCTTATTATTTTACCTATTCTAGTTATATATACATGAGAATCAGTAAAATCATTTGTGGCTATATTAGGTGTTTCTATTTTCATACTTCTAAATTTGTATATATAAAAAGGCTTACTACCTTTTCCTGCTCTTAATTGCTTAAAAATTATCGGACCCTTTGATTCTAATTTTATAAGTATTGATACTATTACTAATATTGGAGACAATACAATTATCCCTAATATAGAACATACTATATCCAAAACCCTTTTTATAAACTTGTATATAAAATTCATTTCTTTATATGATTCCCTATCTGATGCTGTAGCTAAGCTTGCAGCTTTATTATATATAAGTTTATTATCCACAATATACCTCCTAACTTTATAATATATTTTTTAACCTTTTTTCTTTATTTTATATTTTTCACAATAATATATATATCTATTAAGATATTTATTGATATTTTTCTATTAAATGTAAGTTTGCACTATTATAATTCTACCATTTTTCGTCTTAATTGTATATAATTTTAATAAATAAATGAAAAAGTATAGCTAAATTTTTAAAAATTTAGCTATACTTTTTCATT
>OHMN01001746.1_pt1 | contig 12469 bp, 13 predicted proteins | sample 1569361 | NCBI WGS metagenome assembly OHMN01 (sample SAMEA3541508, study PRJEB24748) | human gut metagenome | biome: human gut; feature: human-associated habitat; material: faeces | place: China | collected 2012
GTGTTCCTTTTTTGACAGTTACTGTCTGTTGGCTAGTGTATTTAAGGATTTCAGGGTGATGTTTGATAAGGTTATAGGCCATGATGGATAAATCACGGGCTGTCGTCTGGTTAGAGTGGTTATTATCATAACGTTTGGGCGTGTAGTAGCCTTTGTAGGATGCTGCCCCAGCTCCAGAAGCATTGTACCATTTGGTCTTTGTCATTCCCAGCTCTTTGGACTTCTCGTTCATGCGATCAATCCACTTGTCTGGATCATTATCACTAAGATAGTTGGCAAGCATGACTGTCGCTGCATTTGAAGAAGGAACAGCCGTCATAGTGATAAGTTCCGAAACCGTGTATTTAACTCCAGAAACAATCTTGTTGTTTGAGATTTCGTAGATATTAGCAATAGCTTCATCGGTTGGCTTGGCTGTAATCACGGTGTCTTCTTTGATTTCTCCCTTTGACAAAGCGTCAAAAACCAAGTAGAGAGACATGGCCTTACTCATAGAAGCAGGGTCACGTACTTCATCAATGTTATCTTGCCAAAGGATATCACCAGTATTGGCATCAATCAAAAGTGAAGATTTAGGTCTATAGGTTTCAGTGGCTTCCTTGTAGCCCGCTTTTTGTGCAATATCTACCAGTTGGTCAGCGGACGACAGACGGGGAGCTAAAGCCAGACTAGCTACCAGGAAGAGTCCTAACAATTTCTTTTTCAAAATAATCTCCTTAGTAACAACGTTTAGACACTCTTTTAAAAGCATCCTTTAATCCATTTTTGTTATATGTTTGTAAAAAAAGTCATACTCGTCTATTATAGCATAGTTTTGGGTGGTTTTATCAGTATTCTTGGGGGACTTCCTTGAATAGAGTATAAAAAAAACGTGTCATGGACACGCTCAGAATGAAGACAAACATCGTTTTTGATGTCTGTCTTTTTTATATTCTTACCTAATTCTCCCATAAACCAATAATATTGAGATATTTGGGTAAAATTATAGGTCTTTCCTGTCATCATTTTTACCAATTTTTTGATATTTAGACACGCTAAAGTAAGCCCAACCTTATCTTCCATTTTGGACTTTCCTTTTTCTCTGGTATAACGTAAGTTATGATATTCTTTAGCTGTTCCGAATAACCGTTCTATCGTTTCTTTCCGGTGTTGATACCGTTCTTTCATACCACTTTGATGGCGAATATCTTCACAGACTTCTAGGGCATCTTTCCAAATATGACGCACAACAACTTTTTGGTTCTGGCGACTTTCTGTACAAATAGCTAACAAGGGACAGGTCTTACAAATTTTAGGATTACTTTTATACTCTCGATAACCTTCACGTGTAGTTGTACGATAAGTTAACACCTGGTTCTCTAGACAAAGATAACAATCAAAATGCTCGTCATAGACAAAGTCTTTTGGACGTAAAAAATCTTTCTTACCTCTTGGTCTAGTGTAAGGGAAAACTGGTGTAATCCCTTTTTCTAGAAGAAACTTGGCAATACTAGGTGTTTTATAGCCTGAATCCGCAATAATGAATTCAGGTGAGAATGGTTCTAGTTTGACAAAAAGAGCAGAGAAAGCCTGACTATCATGGATGTTTCCTGCTTCAACCGTATAAGCTAAAGCCCAGCCGTGTTTATCACAAGCTACTTGAGCATTGTAAGCGAAGACCTCCTTATGTTCTCCCTTATGAAACCAACCACTGTCTGGGTCCGTCGTTGATTGTTTCTTAGGTTTAGCCTCGCTTTTTTTGGCGGGCTTTAAGAGCTTTTTTGCGTGTTTTCTCCTATCTAAATTAATCTCAATCTCCAGTTGTTCACTCATGAATTTAGCTTTTTGATCAATAACAACATTTTTGTACTTATGATTATTAGCAGCTGCCTTGATATGGGTCCCATCAATGAAGATTTCTGAGAGATCAATGAGCCCCGCTTCCAAAACATGATGAAGCACATGACTAAAAATGTGTGCTAACACTTCCTTGTTTTCAAAGCGTCGGCTATAGTTCTTACCGTAAGTTGTAAAATGTGGTACCTTATCGTCCAGAGATAAGCCAAGAAACCAACGGTAGGCTGTATTCACCTCAATATCTTTAATGGTTTGGCGCATAGAACGAATGCCATAAAAACATTGAATCAACGGAATTTTAACTAATAAAACAGGGTCTAGACTAGGGCGACCATTATCCGAGGAATAACTATCTTCGACAAGATCATAAATAAAAGAGAAATCAATCGTTTCCTCGACTTTTCTTAGAAAATGGTCTTTAGGCACAAGTTCATCAAGCGTATAGAATCCTACTTGACGTCGATTGTATTCAGGGTTTTCTTTGTGAAACATAGGAGCACCTTATCAAATACCTTTTTCTTTTATTATACTCCTTCAAAGCAAGAAAAATCCCCAGAAGTATAACTTCTGAGGACTTTGTCTTCAATCTGAGTCTGAGTTATAAACTCAGACTTTTTCTTATAGCATATCTTTACGATCGACTTGTTCATAGTTGGTTTGACCGTCATTTAGCTTGTCCCAAATAACGACTTCTCCTTGATCAAGAGATTTTTTGACATCAATAATACGTTGATTAGATGAGCCTCGAAACTGGAGCATAAGGTTTTTTTTAGTGATGTCAAAGCGGCCGTCAACGAGAATATCAACGAGTTGAAGAAGTTCTAGTTTATCAGGAGTTTCAAGCATCAATTCCTCCCAAGTATAACCAGTCCAAGACCAGATATCTTTTTCCGGGAGTTCCTCACGAATGCGTTTGACTAGGGGAATGAGAATTCCTGTGTTTAGGAAGGGTTCGCCACCAAGTAGCGTGAGACCTTGTACGTAAGGTTGAGCTAGATCCCTCATGATTTGTTCTTCAAGTTCTTTAGTATAGGGAATTCCTGCCTTAAAGGACCAGGTGGCAGCGTTATAGCACCCCTCGCAATGAAACATGCAACCAGAGACGTAAAGTGAGTTACGCACGCCTTCACCATCAACGAAATTAAAAGCTTTGTAGTCAATAATGCGTCCTTGGCTAAGCTCTTCAGACTTCCATTCCTGTGGTTTTGGTGTATTCCATGTCATGCTTCTACTCCAAATCTATCCAATAGCGCTCAGTTTCATGGCGAATGTCCTCTAACTGGCCACCGTTGGCTAATATAACAGCTCGACTAGCAGAATTCTTGATACTACAAGTGACCAGAGCACGATGAATATTCTTGTCTTTAGCTACTTGTAAGCCTTGACGGAGTGATTCTTTCGCATAACCTTTTCCTCGTTCGGATGGACGGATAGAGTAGCCAATATGGCCCCCTTTTTCTAGTAAGTAGTCATTTAATCGGAGACGAAGGTTGAGAAAGCCAAGAGCATGACCTGCTTCGTCAAAACTAACTAGCTGGATAGCAGGAACCCAATTTTCAGGAATATTGAGTCCCGCTTCCGCTTGAAGATTTTCTTCTAGCCACTCTTCATAAACAAAATTGTCGGGATTCCAAAATCCACCATCATGAGCAGATTGCTCCCTTTCAAATTCAGCCATCATCTCTAAGATAGCTTCTTTATCTATTTGACTCGGTCGGCGTAAGATCATATTATTTCTTCTTTCCAGCTTTTTTCAAAAGGGCTTGGACACGTGCTTTTTTATCGTTTTTGACGGTTGCATTTTTTTCGTGGTAACGTTCCACTTGTTGCATACCTTTATAATCTAATTGATATTTTCCCATTATATTCCTTTCTAGAAATGAAATAAGCAAAGCAGTTGGAAGGTATCATCCAGCTGCTTCTAGTTTATTATAATGTATTCTAGGTCTTATTAAAGGTGTTTACCTTCATATTTTATGGTTGAACCGTTCATGTGTTTGACTCGAGCAGAGATTTCTTTGTGGCGTCCTTTAACCATTGGGCGTGCCTGTGGATTTCCTAGATAGCCACAAGTACGTTTGACAACATCAACTGTTTTAGGATCTGTGTTGCCACAGTTAGGGCACATGAATCCACGTTCTGTTGGGGTGAAGTCCCCTTCAAAATCACACTTGTAGCATTTATCAATTGGAGTATTCGTTCCGAGGTAACCGACACGGTCATAAGCAAAGTCCCAGACAGCTTCGAGTGCCTTTGGATTTTGCTGGAGGACTGGATATTCGCAGTAATGGATGAATCCACCAGTTGCGCCAGCTTCTGGGTAAGCTTTTTCGAATTCTAATTTTTCAAATGGTGTTGGATTTTTACGAACATCATAGTGGAAAGAGTTGGTGTAATACTCTTTATCTGTGATATCAGTCACCACACCGAACTTTTCAGTATCCAAACGACAGAAACGATCCGTCAAACTCTCTGATGGTGTTGAATAAACAGAGAAATGATAATCATATTCGTCAGACCAACTTTCACAAGCATTTTTCATAGATTTAACGATATCTAACGTGAACGCTTTGGCTTCTGGATTAGTCTCCCAGTCACTACCATAAAAAACAGATGCTACTTCATAAAGCCCAATATAACCAAGTGATACGGTTGCACGACGATGTTTGAAGAGTTGATCTACATTATCGAATTTACCTAGACGTTGGCCAAAGGCCCCGTACTGATAAAGAATAGGTGCATTAGCAGGTGTAGCTTCTTTGACACGTTCAACTCGGTAGACGAGTGCATCTTTGGCAATTCCCATTCTCTCTTCAAAAATTTCCCAAAATTTATCTTGGTCTCCCTTAGATTCTAGGGCAATTCGAGGAAGATTAAGGGTTACAACACCCAGATTCATTCGTCCAGAATTAACTTCAACACCATCTTCATCCTTCCACCCTTGTAGGAAGGAACGACATCCCATAGGAGCTTTAAAGGAACCCGTCAATTCAACGATTTTGTCATATGATAAGACATCTGGATACATACGCTTTGTTGCACATTCAAGAGCTAGTTGCTTAATATCGTAGTTAGGTGAGTTAGGCTCTAAGTTAAGTCCACGTTTTAAGGTAAAAATGAGTTTAGGGAAAATGGCTGTACGGTGTTCGGAGCCAAGTCCTAAAATACGAACTTGTAGGATAGCCTTTTGGATTTCACGCTCAAACCAGCTTGTCCCTAAACCGAAACCGAGAGAGGTGAAGGGAGTTTGTCCATTCGAAGTGAAAAGCGTATTAATCTCGTATTCAAGAGATTGCATAGCATCGTAGATATCTTTACGCGTTTTGGCGCGTGCATAGTCTTCACGTTTTTCTTCAGCTACCCACTCTTTAGCATCAGCTAAGTGTTTTTTGTAGTTAAGTTCTGCGTAAGGAGCTAAAAACTCATCGATACGGTCTGCAGTACAGCCACCATATTGACTAGAGGCAACATTTGCGATGATTTGTGAAATTTGTGCTGTTGCAGTTTGAATGGATTTAGGACTTTCAACTTCAGCGTTACCAATTTTAAAACCATTTGCCAACATGCCTTTGAAGTCAATCAAACAACAGTTGGTCATAGGTGTGTAAGGGCTGTAGTCTAAATCGTGGAAATGGATATCTCCCTTTTGATGAGCATTTGCCACGTGTGGAGGAAGCATCTTAAGTCCTACAGATTTTCCGACAATTCCTGCGGTTAAATCACGTTGTGTATTGTAAAGATCGCTATCTTTATTAGCATTTTCATGAACAACAGCCTGGTCTTTATTAACAAGTTTACTAATGGTGAAATTGATGTCAGTAGCCTGAGAACGCTCAAAATCACGTTTGGTACGATAGTTGATATATTCTTGAGCGATAGCATATTCGTTAGCTTCGAGTAACTCGTGCTCTACTATGCTTTGGATTTCATATATTTTGATATTTTGAGTGAAGCGGTCATTAATTTCAGCAACAATACGGTTGGCAATTCCCTCCAACTTTGCTTCAATTAAGGGTGTGATAGGTGTAATAGCCTCACTTGCTTTGAGGATAGCCTCATATATTTTACTTGAATCAAAGACAACCATACGACCATCACGTTTGATGACTTTGATATCAGGGTTGATTGTAACCTTTTCTTTTTCTAATGTAATCATCTAAAAATCACCTCGCTACTAATTATAGCACTAGGCAAAAAAAAATCAATATATTGTGGTATATTTTTATCTCAACCACTATATATTGATTTTTTGACCTATTTTAGGACGTAAACAGTGTATCGTTCAACGCCTTTTACAGGGGCTTTTTTATAGTTTTTTGAAAGTGTAGATTTAACATCAGAAGGTAGTTGTGTATCTTGTTGGACAACGATATATTGTGCTGAATCTTGGATAATAGTATCTGAGAGAGCTTTCTGATGACTAGATTTAGCTGTGTTAAGTTCTGGAAGAACAAATTGTGAGGCTGCTTTACGACCGCTTTCCAAATAAATTTTTGCTGATGAATCGTAAACGTAGATAGTTTCATCTTTTTTGGTATTTTTAGCGAGGTAATTTGCAACAGTACTACGTTCAGTATTATTTCCTAAATTAAATAGGAACATAATGATTGGCATCGCGAAAGCAAATGCAAAGACTGCAATAGGTAAGAAGTAATTACGACTAAGGAAGATACCAAAAACTTTAAGTGTGTGAATTTGGTTACCATTACGACGTCGGTGAGAAGTTCGCTCTGCTCTCTTTTTAATAGCATCATCTAAAGAAAGTGCTGTCAAGACTAGACCATAAGGTACGATGTTGAGAATACTGTAAAGTCCAAAACTTTGAGAGAACAAGCTGTAAACCACTGTAAAGATAAAACTAAGGAGTAGTACCCACTTGATGCTCTTATCTTTAGCATCGCCAAGAAGGTGGTTGCTTGTAGTAAGTGCACCAATAAGTAATCCAGAGCCGATGACAGCAAAACTTTGGTAAGCTAACGTAAGTAGAAAGTCATTTTTTTCTACAGCAAGTTGTGTAAAGTTGTAAACCAAAACTTGGTTAATATAGTCCGATGTAATTTGTAAATTTAGGATAAAGTAAAGACATAGATACAATACTAGAATGTTACCAAAAATAATACAAAGAACTTGATAAAAACCACGAGCAAAGTGCTTGTTGACAAGGTTGTAAATGAAGATTGTCACAAGTGACAATATCCAGAAAATAAGAGTTCGAGCTTCAAAAAGAGCTCCCGCAGTGCCAGCGAAGCCGTAAAGAATAAAGGCTTCATCACGACTATGACCCGCAAAGTAACGAGTTAAGAAGAAGATAGCACCTAGGACAAAAGGCATAGCAAATTGGATAGGGTAGAGCCCACCAAAACCAAGTGTTCCATTAGTGACATAGAAAATAATACTAATTAGAGTGGCAATTTCCTTCTTGTTTGTCATGTGCATGACAGTCTTGTAAAGGTAACTTCCAGAAAGATAGTAGGTAAGGAATTGAATAGGAATCAGCCAAAGAGTTGATCCTAAACGGAAAGCCAGAGAAACTAGTAAGTAATAAAAGAAGCCGCCTGTCGCAAAAAAGTCAGAGTAGGGTAAGCTACCATTGGCAAACATTTTTGCAATGTAAAGGTTTTGAGACTGTATATTATTGGCAAAGTCTGTAAAGCAGGGTACTGATATACTAAAAATACTCAAAATCAAACTGAGAATCAGGATATGGCCTTTATGCTTCCATGGAAGTGAAATCTTAGTTTTTTTCTCTATTTGAGACGAATTTGATTCTTCTGTATGTCCCTGAATTGTCACTTCAATCTTTTCGGATTGATTATCTTGTGTATGAGAGCGATGGTGGCTTAGATGATAACTTTGGTAGCCACTTGAATCTAAAGTATTGTCTTCGTTGTATGGACTCACAATTAAACTCCTTTGTTGACATTTGGAAAGTTATAAATAAAAGGGTCTTATCCCCTAATTGTCTTATTTAAAGTATATCAGATAATACCATTTAGTCAATTTTCCTCTAATTTCTTACATTTAAGAAAAAAATATCTAAAAAAGAGACTGAGATACAATATCCCAATCTCTTTTTAACAGGCTCTACAATTTCTGTAGTGGGTAAAACTACTGTAGAGATTATAGAGCTTTTTGAATGCAGACAAAAAGTCCCATAAGAACTATAATGAAAAGCAACCAAACCATCATTAGGAAGAACTTATGAGACTTATTAAGAATACCACAGAATTAATCGGAATTAAAGACCAAAATATCAATATTTCACTTGTTTTTGAAACTGATACTCATATCGAGATTCAAGCAAAACTCGATTCCCCTGCACCATCATGTCCTCATTGCCATGGAAAGATGATCAAGTACGACTTTCAAAAGCCTTCTAAAATCCCTCTTCTTGAGCAAGCTGGAACTCCAACACTACTACGTCTGAAAAAACGTCGTTTCCAGTGTAAAAGTTGTAGACGAGTCACGGTAGCTGAGACATCTATCGTTGAGAAAAACTGCCAAATCTCCAATCTAGTCCGACAAAAGGTTACACAACTCCTAACTGAGAAGGTGGCATTAACGGATATTGCCAGAAGACTTCGCGTGTCAACGTCCACTGTCTATCGTAAACTCGACCAGTTTACTTTCAAGGAACACTATGACAAACTCCCAGCTATTATGTCCTGGGATGAGTTTGGGTTCAAGAAAGGGAAATTGGCTTTTGTTGCGCAGAACTATGAGACAAACAAACTCATAACCATCCTTGATAATCGCTGCCAAACTACTATACGAAACTACTTTTTGAAGTATCCATTGAAAGTCCGACAACAGGTACAGTTTATCACGATGGATATGTCTGGAGCTTATATTCCACTGGCTCGCAAGCTCTTTCCAAACGCCAAAATCGTTCTTGATCGATTTCACATTATTCAGCACCTTGGTCGAGCCTTTTTAAAGACAAGAATCGCTATTATGAACCAGTTCGATAAGAAATCACTACCCTATCGAGCCTTGAAAAATCACTGGCGACTCTTTCAAAAGGACAGCCGTAAGCTATCGCTCAACTCTTTCTATTCAAAGACCTTCCGACAAACTTTAGTACCACATGAAATCATTGAGAAGACATTGGTCTTTTCAGAAGAGCTCGCTAATGCCTACAAACTTTATCAGCTTTTGCTTTTTCACTTTCAGGAGAAGAGGGTAGATGAGTTTTTTGAGTTAATAGAGGAGAACATGAGCAAGGTCAATCACTACTTTCAAACGGTCTTTAGGACTTTTCTTAGACACAAGCAATACATCAAGAATGCGCTAGAAACTGACTATTCAAACGCGAAACTCGAAGCGACTAACAAGTTGATTAAAGACATCAAACGGTTGGGCTTCGGTTTTAGAAACTTCATCAACTTTAAGAAACGTGTCTTCATCACTCTAAACATAAAAAAAGAGAAGACCTATCAGGTCCTCTCTAGATGTTAGCTTTTCGTCACCCACTACAGTTGACAAAGAGCCTTTTAACAAGTCATTTCTTTGCCTATAGCATTGAATATTTTTTAGTTTTCATCGATGAAGCTATTGAAAACTTCTTCAATCATATCCCATTCAGCATCTGAATCTTCAGGGATTGGTTGAAGGTCGCCTTCAGTACCGTCTTCATTTTCAGTGAATGAGTATGCTTGGATTTCAATTTCCCCGTTAGCATCTTCTTCAGCACCAGCTGGTACCAAAAGAACATAGTTTTTACCAAATTCTTCGCGTCCATCAATAGTCAACAAGATTTCAAAAAGTGTTTCATTTCCTTGTTCGTCTACTAAAGTGATGACTTCATGATCATGGTTGTGGTCGTGATTGTGTGACATATTGTTCTCCTTTTTGTAGAGAGCACTGAATAGTGAGGAAATCTAGTAGATTTGCTTGGCAGTTTACTAGATTGTCACTTGACTATTAGGTCTCTATTACACTTTCTTAAAACATTCGATCGAGGTAGTTTTGTAGAATAAGTTGGGCAGCTAATTTATCAATAACTTTTTTACGTTTACCACGGCTGACATCTGCTTGTTCAACCAACATACGCTCGGCTTGAACAGTTGTCAAGCGTTCGTCTTGGTAATCTACAGGAATTCCAAAGATTTCCTTGATTTTGTCACCATAGGCTTTGCTTGCCTCAACACGTGTCCTTCAGTGTTATTCATATTTTTAGGAAGACCAACAACAAATTTTTCTACCTTATATTCTTTAACGAGCTCGCCTAGTCGGTCGAAACCAAACTCTTCAGCCTCCTCGTCAATTTTGATAATTTCAACGCCTTGGGCTGTAAAACCGAGGGGATCACTAATCGCAACTCCTACTGTTTTTGAGCCAACATCAAGTCCCATTACTCGCATTAGAGGTCAATTCCATTTCCTTTAAGATAATAGCGAACGAGTTCTTCAACGATTTCATCACGTTCGTATTTACGAATCTGGTTACGGGCGTCATTATAACGCGGAACATAAGCAGGATCACCGCTCAGAACATAACCGACGATTTGGTTGATAGGATTGTAACCTTTCTCAGCCAACGAACGGTAAACATTTGTCAAAGTATTACTGATTTCATCTTTGCTACCGTCGTCTAGGTTGAAACGAACAGTTTCATCTGTAAATCCCATACTGACACCTTCTTTCTATAAGAATTATCTGTTAGTTCTTTATTATAACATAAGTATAGCCAAAAGGGAAAGTCGATGAACAAAAAAAGAGACGACTGAAGTCATCTCTCTTAATATCCAATAAGATTAAACGCGTTCAACTTTACCAGATTTAAGCGCACGAGCTGAAGCCCAAACTTTTTTAGGTTTACCATCAACAAGGATAGTAACTTTTTGAAGGTTAGGTTTAACGGCACGTTTAGTTTTGTTCATAGCGTGTGAACGGTTGTTTCCAGAAACAGTTTTACGTCCTGTAAAGTAACATACTTTAGCCATTTCGTGTTTTCCTCCTAGGTAGAATTTATTACGGATGTGCTAGCACCACATACCAAAACATTCTATCATAAGAATTTAGGTTTGACAAGAACTATTTATAATTTCTTTTTATAACAAAATAGTATATGCTTATTATAATAAGAAAAAATCAGTTAAAAAAGGAGAGAAGATGCCAGATAATCTTGCTCTACGCATGCGTCCACGTACAATTTCAGAGGTGATTGGTCAGAAGCATTTGGTTGGTGAAGGTAAAATTATTCGCCGTATGGTAGAAGCGAATATGCTGTCGTCAATGATTCTCTACGGGCCACCAGGAATCGGGAAGACCTCAATAGCTAGTGCTATTGCAGGAACAACAAAATTTGCTTTTAGAACCTTTAATGCTACTGTTGATAGCAAGAAACGCCTGCAGGAAATTGCGGAAGAGGCTAAATTTTCAGGTGGCTTAGTTCTGCTTCTAGATGAGATTCATCGTTTGGATAAAGCTAAACAAGACTTTTTATTGCCACTCTTAGAGAATGGCAATATTATCATGATTGGGGCTACGACGGAGAATCCGTTTTTTTCTGTCACACCAGCCATCCGTAGTCGTGTACAAATATTTGAGTTGGAACCACTCTCTAACGAGGATATTAAGGAAGCTATCCTAGGTGTTCTAGAGGACAAGGAGCGTGGCTTTGACTTTGATGTCCAGTTAGATGAGGATGCTCTAGATTTTATTGCTACGGCTACTAATGGTGATTTACGTTCGGCTTATAATTCCTTAGATTTAGCTGTCATGTCGACGCTAGCTTCAGAAGATGGGCTTCGCCATATTACTTTAGATACAGTGGAAAATAGTTTACAACGTAGCTATATCACCATGGATAAAGACGGTGATGGACACTATGATGTACTTTCTGCTTTGCAAAAATCTATTCGAGGCTCTGATGTTAATGCCAGTCTTCACTATGCAGCACGTTTGGTTGAAGCAGGAGATCTCCCTAGTCTAGCACGACGCTTGACTGTGATTGCGTACGAGGATATTGGTTTAGCTAATCCTGATGCGCAAGTTCACACGGTTACAGCTTTGGAAGCTGCACAGAAAGTAGGTTTCCCAGAGGCGCGAATTTTGATTGCCAATGTAGTTGTTGACTTAGCTTTATCTCCTAAGTCGAATTCGGCTTATATGGCTATGGATGTTGCCTTGGCAGACCTTAGAAAATCAGGAAATTTACCGATTCCTCGTCATTTGAGAGATGGACACTATGCTGGAAGCAAGGAACTGGGCAATGCACAAGATTACAAGTATCCCCATGCTTATCCTGAAAAGTGGGTCAAACAACAATATCTTCCGGATAAATTAAGAGGTGTGAATTATTTCCAACCCAATGAAACCGGGAAATATGAAAGAGCTCTTGGAGCTAATAAAGAACGGATCGATAAGTTATCTAGGTAATACGAGAGGAATCAACGAAAACGATTGCAAAAAAATTGATTTTTCCTCTTGCAATAATTTTCAAAAGTGGTATCATAAAAACATAGAAATTGCTGTGGTATACGAATCCACATATAAGTGTTGACCGACTAATTTTTGTATTATCGGGAGACAGAGGTCTATTAACAGTGTGCAGGCTGGCTCACCCAGAAGCAACTGAAGTTAGTAGCGAGTCGCCCACCTGCTTTTTTACGTCGCGGGGTCAATACAAA
>OHMN01001750.1_pt1 | contig 12455 bp, 10 predicted proteins | sample 1569361 | NCBI WGS metagenome assembly OHMN01 (sample SAMEA3541508, study PRJEB24748) | human gut metagenome | biome: human gut; feature: human-associated habitat; material: faeces | place: China | collected 2012
ATCTTTCTAATTATCGTATCTAATGGGATAAAAGCCTCTTGCTTGCTGCGCTAAAACCATTGATATGACTGGATTTTTCCAAGTCCTATAATTACACTCCGACCACGTCGGAGCAAGCTTTTGTATCGCTTGCTCTTTTTTTGCAAAAATCAGAGCGCGCTCACGCCGCTGCTCCTCCTCTCCGCAAAAAGTCACGCTCAGCTCACCTGCTCAGTTGCAAGCGCTCTCGCGGCGGTTCGCTGTCGCTACCAACTTTTTGCGGGTTCAAATCCACCGCCCAAAAATGGGGTGGCATCTCTTTTGCTACGTCTTGACAGTCGAGAGCCTCGATACGCAATTCGCGTTCGAGGCTTTGTTTATGGTTTTATACTTGCGTCTATAATGGACATTTTTTGCGGCGTAAATCTATCAAACTGAGCCTAGATATAATTTGCGTTTTGGACTCAGTTTTTATTTTACTCGTGTTTATTGCTGGTATTTTTTGTAGCGTACACGCAAAGGAAAAACCGCGTAACTAGGTTATATGGCTTAGTCACGCGGTTTTCCTTGTATTATATTCATTGGACAAACTTAGAAAATAACCTTAAAGTCTATAGAATGTAATACATGCAACACAGATTTTCTTTTACACATTTAAAGTTCTGAAAAGTAGTTATTTTTGTCTTTCGGTCATCTGGTGCATGGATATAAATTATTTGCAGTGTTTCTCGAGACTTTCCTTGGTATATTTTTCTTCATATTGTTTTGAAGATTGTATTTTATGTTTTATTGTAATTAAGAAATAGAATATGAAAATTAGAAATGAATAAGGCCTAGATGCTATGTAATTATTTGCATCTAGGCCTTATGATAATGTATTGTTATATCGGTTAAATTAGAACAGACTTAACTGTTCTGCAGGTTGTTCACGACGTTTTACAGTTTCTCTTTTTATGGTGTTTGGCAGCTCGGATAAAAATGAAGAAGGTTCGGCTCCATAGGTAAGAATTAATTCCTCACGGGCTCTGGTCATTCCTACATAAAATAAACGTCGTTCTTCTTCAATATCCGCAGGGTGCTTTGTAGACTCTAATGGCAATATTCCAGACTTGATGCCGGACACAAATACAGCAGGGAATTCAAGACCCTTACTGCCATGTAATGTCATAAGATGTACAGCGCCTGCTTTCCAGTTTTTTGCAGTCGTACGGCTGATATCCGCTTCTTGCCCAAGAACCAGTGCATTCCATAATTCTTCCAGATTGGCATGAAACACGGCTGTATTTTTCAGTTTTTCCAATGCAGAGGAGGAACCGTATTTTTCTTCCCATTGCTGCACCAATTTCCATGGCTTTTCTTTTTGTATCAGTGGAAGCCATGCTTCTATTCGCTCTAACATTTGAAGCAGTGTTTCGTATCCCTGAAAATCATATTGCAGAGTTTCTAGGTTCCATTCTGCCTGATGAGAGCATGTCTTCTGGGTATATTCTATTAAATCAGAAGGGCAGTTCCACAGTAATTTTAAAGCAGTACGCAGTGCTGCCATATCTCCTGGATCTTGCAAACAACGGAAAAATGACAGAAGACCGCGTACATCATCTGTATTTAAAAAGTCTTCGCGACCGCTTATAATACACGGTATGTCGTCATGTCGCAAACATTTTTCTATCAATTCTAATTGTCTGTGAGTGCGGCAAAGAACTGCAATATCAGAAAAAGAACGCATGTGCTGTGTATGTCCCAGAGACTGTGCTTCCAGCATATCCACGCCTCCTGTCATACGGCTGATTTCTTTTGCAATCCAAATGCCTTCTGAAAAATCATCTGCGGTCTGTACCAATCTGACTGCAATACCTGATGTTTGATTCGGAGTTAATAAACGTGGTTTGCCGGGATTATGTTCAATTACAGGTACCGCTGTTTGCAGAATTTCCGGAGAGGAACGATAGTTCTGAACCAAACGAATGATATTGATATCAGGAGAATCCTCTTCCAACCGTTCAAAGCATCGTCCGCTGGAACCGCGGAATCCATAAATGGATTGGTCAGGGTCTCCAATCACAAAAAGATTTTTTCCGCTTTTATTCCATTTTTGAACCAGCTGATATTGAAGGTCATTGATATCCTGAAATTCATCCACCAGTAAATGAGTAAATTGTTTTTGTGTGGTGATAGTTTGTTTTTGGGCTTCTAATAATAAATCGTCAAAGTCAAGTACGCCCAATTCCTGTAAACGGGAACAATATGAATCATATAATTCTTCAGATAATTCGGCAGTTTCAAATGATGCTCCGTTTTTAATCTGCGACACTGCCTGTATCAATTGTTTGGCATTTTCCTTTCGATTTTGTGTTTGCAATATTTCTTCCGCTATTTCTATTGCCTCGCCTTCACTGATAAGGCGTACATCTCCCAAAAGCTTCAGACAAATTGCATGGAAAGTTCCAATGGTCATACGTGATATAGCACGTTTTCCTCCCAAACGTTGCTCCAATCTATGGCGCATTTCCGTTGCTGCTTGGTTGGTAAAAGTGACTGCGGTAATTTCTTCCGGTTTTACACCTTGTTCTTCTATCAGATAAGCAATACGAGATACCAACGTTTTTGTTTTTCCCGTACCGGGACCTGCAATTACCGCTACAACCCGTTGTAAATCCGATACGGCTTTTTGTTGTTCTGTATTCAAACGGTCACTTGTATTTATAATAGGAGTCTCTTCAGGTACAGGGGCGGTTGTTGTTTGTATTTTACTTTGTTGTTTGGAAGTTTTTTTCGGAACGTCTGCTCCAAATAAAGAGATTTGTCCATTTAATTGCTCTATTTCGGATGGGCTCAATAGAGAAATCACACCGTATTCTCCGTCAAAGCCCGGTTTTCGCTCTACTTGTCCAATGCGTAAACGGCGAATACCTTCGACAATACATGGACCTGCTGTCCGTTTGATATCTTCAATGGGAGCTTGACGTAAAATATAGAACTCAGAACCTAAAGACTGTAGCATCTCTTCATATTGCTGCTGTGTTTTTTTACTTGCTACAGACTTTCCTGTACAAGCAGCAACCACTTCCGGCAGAGGAGCCAGACTTTCAAACGGTTTGGCGTTTTCAGGACGATAGCCAATCGGTCGGTCGGCCAATTCTTCTACACGATGTTCGACACCGATGGTGATTTTTTTACCACATACAGGGCAGATACCGCCTAACTGAGCAGTTTCAGAAGGAGTAAGACAAACATTACAGTTACGATGTCCATCTAAATGATATTTTCCTTCTTCAGGAAAGAATTCTACCGTGCCAAGAAAACCTTCTCCGGTCCGAATTGCATGAACCAATTCGGGGTAGGTAAGTCCGGTATCGAGTAGATTCGCTTCACGTCCTAATTTTGAAGGAGAGTGAGCGTCTGAATGTGAAACCAATGTAAGATTGTTTAAAGCAGAAACACGCCAGTTCATAGGAGGGTCTGACGAAAGTCCTGTTTCTACTGCGTGGATGTGAGGGGTTAAGTCTCCGAAGCAGGCTTCTATGCTGTCAAAACCTGAAAAAGCACCAAACATAGAAAAATGCGGTGTCCAAATATGTGCGGGGATGAACTCTGCATCCGGACAAGTTTCTAGGGTGATTTCCAGTAAATCTCGACTGTCCAGTCCTAAAATAGGACGTCCGTCAGAATGAATATTGCCGATGGCTTCTAATTTGGCGGCAAGTTCATCGGCTGCTTCTATACTGGGAAGTACAATTACATTGTGTACTTTTCTGGTTTTTCCATCTTTTTTATAGATGGAGCTAATTTCGCCTGTTATTACAAAACGTGGTGTTTCTCCCGGCACTGCATTTGGAATTCGTAAATCTTTCTTTAAAGTATAAACGCCTTCTCCGACAGGAACAAGCTGTTCTTTCAGTTCAGCACGCCATACAGGATGTGTAAAGTCACCTGTGCCTAAAAGCTGAATTCCTTTTCGCTGTGCCCACCAATCTAAGTGAGGAATGTCACAATCTTTACTGGTCGCGCGGGAAAACCGAGAATGGATATGTAAATCGGCAATATACATGCTGTCACCTTCTGTCTATCAAGATTAGACTCATTATAATCTTTTTTGACATGCTGCGCAATAAGGAAGATTTTTCTATAGATAGAAAAAGTTTGATTTTTTCTGTCTTGTCATATGGTAAGGCATTTTCACATAAGATAAATGTAAAGGTAATAGCAAGGCACACTTTTTATAAACAATGTGAAATGTTGTATTTTTCCTGCTTGATTTTTCTGTTGACATCAGTACAGTTATCCCATATAATATGATACAATATACAGAAGAAAGGACTAAAACGATTATTATGGACGACGCCGACGGTAACGACGCTGACCAAGTTTTAATTCGTATTCATTTTTATTATTATTTATGTAAATTACAGACATGACTTGCGCTCTTTTTTAGGAAGAGCAGCAGGTTATGTCTGTTTGTGTTTTTACTGAGTTTGTCTTTCAGACATTCAAAATATCAATATTTTATTAAGAAAGGTGTGGTATATCCAATATGGATACTCACAAACAAATGCCTTGGCACGCAAAAAAGTTGGAAGAAGTGTATCAAATCGTAAACACTTCTGAAAAAGGGTTAGGCGATACCGAGGCCACAAAAAGACTTAAAGAAAATGGAAGGAATGAGCTTCGTTCCAAACCACCCAAAACATTATTGCAAATGTTAAAGGAACAGCTTTTAGACCCAATGGTATGTATTCTGATTGTTGCAGCCATTATTTCTGCTGTTTTGCAGGAATGGACAGAAGCAAGTGTAATATTTTCTATTGTGGTTTTAAATGCAGTCATTGGCATTGTACAGGAGAAGAAAGCACAGTCTTCTTTAGAGGCGCTACGAAATATGAGTGCGCCTACCGCTCGTGTATTACGCCAGGGAGAAGAAAGTGTGATTCCTGCTGCTGAATTGGTAGTCGGTGATATTGTATTGCTTCGTGACGGAGATATGGTTCCCGCAGATTTACGGTTAATTGATTCTGCGAACTTAAAAATCCAGGAAGCTTCGTTGACAGGTGAGTCGGTACCTGCGGAAAAAGATGCGGATGCGGTATTGCCGGAAACATGCACTTTGGGAGACAGAAGTAATATGGCATATTCATCATCCATTGTAATATATGGGCGTGGTACCGGTGTTGTAATAGCCACGGGTATGAATACTGAGGTGGGTAACATTGCGGGAATGCTGGATAACCAAGATGAATTGGATACTCCACTGAAACGTAAGTTAAACGCAGTGGGAAAAATACTTACCATTGTAGGTTTGATTGTTTGTGTATTGATTTTTGTGATAGGGGCAGTTTATCAACGTCCTTTGATTCCGCAGCTTTTGGTTGCAATTTCTTTGGCAATTTCCATTATTCCGGAAGGTCTGCCGGCAACAGCGACCATAGTCATGGCTTTGGGTGTACAACGAATGGCAAAGAAAAATGCTTTGATACGAAAGCTACCGGCTGTTGAAACGCTGGGAAGTGCTACTGTGATTTGCAGCGATAAAACAGGTACATTGACACTCAACAAAATGACAGTAACACATTTGGCGTTGGACCAAGATTTTTATAATGGCACAGCAACACCGATAAAAGAAGTAAAACAGATGCATCCAACGATATATCAAGAGTTGATTCATGCATCTGCTCTTTGTAATGATGCGAGCTTCGACCCGGACCGTGAGGGAGAAGTCATTGGAGACCCAACGGAGGGGGCTCTCATCTATATGGCGCAAAATTTTGGGATGAATCACGATATGTTGGAAGAGAAATATCCCCGTTTATTTGAGCAACCGTTTGACTCAGACCGTAAGCGCATGACTACGGTACACAAAATAGAACAGCAATTGGTTGCCTATACAAAAGGTGCAGTTGATGAAATGCTGCCGCTATGTACTCATATTCTTACATCCGAAGGAATCCGTTTAATGACGGAACAAGACAAAAGCAATATATTGAACTGTTGCATGAAGCTGTCAGAACAGGCATTGAGAGTGTTGGGCTTTGCCAAAAGAAACATAGATGAACTGCCTGAATATGACAGTGAAAATTTAGAGTGGAATTTAACTTTTATCGGCGTGGCAGGTATGATAGACCCACCCAGAAAGGAAGTCGCAGAGTCTGTTCGCGTGTGTCGTGAAGCCGGCATTCGTACCGTTATGATTACAGGTGATCATAAAGTGACTGCACTTGCGATTGCAAAGGAATTGGGGATTTGTCAGGAGGGTGACTCTGTGATTTCAGGGGAAGAACTGAATCTAATGAATGATGAGACCTTGGATGCAAAAGTAAAAACAGCGGCAGTATTTGCCAGAGTATCTCCTGCGGATAAATTAAGGATCATACAATCTTTTAAAAGAGTCGGAGAAGTAGCTGCCATGACGGGAGATGGAGTCAACGATTCACCTGCGTTAAAAGCGGCTGACATCGGTGTTGCTATGGGCATTACAGGTACAGATGTTGCCAAAGATGCAGCTGACATGATTTTACTGGACGATAAATTTACCACAATCGCTTATGCAATTAAAGAGGGAAGACGTGTTTACAGAAATATTCAAAAGGTCATCCAATTTTTATTGGTAGGCAATATTGCGGAAATTTTAACCTTGTTTGTAGCAACCGTGTTCAACTGGGAGGCACCTCTTTTAGCAGTTCATGTTTTGTGGGTAAACCTTGCAACCGCAACATTGCCTGCCTTAGCGCTTGGTGTAGACCCGGCAAGCAAAAATATTATGAAGCATCCCCCTGTTCAATCAGGAACTTTGTTTGAAGCATCTCTTATCAGCCGCGTGATTACACAGGGGATATTTGTTGCTGTAACAACGATTACAGCGTACTGGATAGGTGTAACTATAAGCGGACATACGGTCGGGCAGACAATGGCATTCTGTGTACTGGCTCTGTCACAAATGCTGAGAGCGTTTAATCAGCGTTCCAATACAGAACCAATTTGGGTAAGAAGTGAAGGAATGAATCCTTGGCTGTTTGTATCGTTTGGGGTATCGGCAATACTAATGGCGTGTATTTTGTTTATCCCTGCGCTGCAATCCATTTTCCATCTTACTACGCTTACTTGGATACAATGGCTGATTGTAATCGGTCTTTCTGTTTTATCCATTATTCAGGTTGAGGTAGTAAAATGGATAACAAAGTTGATATCATATTACAATAATAAACGATAGTCCAAAAAGTAAGCAATAAAAAGCACTTTCAATATAATACTGGAAAACGACAGCTGTATCCTTACAGCTGCCGTTTTTTTACTTCATATCATATTTTGAAATCCAATGAAACATTTCCTGTACGACAGGTTGTAAATCTTTACTCATTTCACTAAGAAAATACTCTACTTTTGGAGGAATTTGAGGGTATTCTTTGCGAATAATCAATCCATCTTTCTCTAACTCTTTTAACTGGGTACTTAACATTTTATGAGTAATGGGAGATAGCAGACGTTTTAGCTCTCCGTATCTTAACCGTTCATGAAAAGCAAGCATATAGATGATTCTTAGCTTCCATTTTCCACCAATGATTTCTACAGCATGTTCAAATCTTTCATAACCGAATTCTTGTAAAAAACAGTCTGTATCCTTCAATGTTATACTCTCCTTTTATATAGTATCTTACAAAAAAGTGCATACTTTTTATTTGTATTATAAACAGTTATAATCTTTCTGTAAAGAATTATGATAAGTGGAGGGTACAATGAAAATAGTAGTAATTAATGGAAGTCCAAGGAAACATGGTGCTACAGCATCTCTCTTAAATGAATTGGTAAATGCTCTATCTAAATTTTCGGACGTAGAAGTTCAGATATATCATGTAGCTGATATGAATATGAAATTTTGCCAAGGTTGTTGCAGATGTTATGAAATAGGTTCATGTTTTCTAAAGGATGATTTGGAATTTTTGTCCGAAAAAATAGAGAAAGCAGATGGGGTTATTTTGGGTTCTCCCACTTATGCGTGCAATATATCTGCTCAAATGAAACTAATTATCGACAGATGTCATTTTGTTTTAGAACAATTGCTTTATCAAAAATATGCAGTCAGTGTAATTACGTTTGAAAATTACGGGGGACAATCCTCATTAAAACAATTGAATCAGGTCTTGTCTTATTCGGGCGCATCCATCAGCGGACATATTTTAGCTCAAGTTCCTTTTTCAAAACACGGTTACAGTCATAAAGATTTTTCAAATGAAGTACAAAAAGTCAGCAATCAAATCTATCGAGATATTCGAGAGAAACATTGCTATCTATTTCAAAGTATAAAACATGCATTTATATTTCGTATTGGTATTATGCCGTTTGTAAGAAAAAAGGGAAATCAATATTCAGGTGTATTGTTACATTGGAAAAAGAATGGCATCCTACCTCAAAAAACTAATCCGGAAGAAAGCGCTTGTCAGAAGAGAAAATGTATGGTTAAATAAATACAGTTTTATGATAGGAGGTATTGTATGAAAGCGCGTATTGTTACAAAAATATCGGAACGAGTATTGTTGTTTGCAATCGACAATACGGTGAAGGCAAAATTGGAAGTTATTTTGCAGCAGCTGGATATTCAATCCCATACGGTTACAGATGGGGAGCTTGGACAAGATGTAGGTTATTTGGCAGGGTTTCATGGGTTTCAGGAGAAGTCGATGTCTGATGTTGTACCTCCTACGTCAGAAGGGGTACTGTGCATGTGTGGTATGTCAAGTCAACGTATTGACAGATTGATTAAGACTTTAAAGGAACATCAAATTGATATTCCGATTAAAGCTACTGTAACTGCAACCAATCAAAAGTGGAGCTTTGGTGCATTGGTAGAAGAATTGAATCGGGAACACGAAGCGATTGTAAAACAACAAAACAGCCGATAATCTAATACTCACTGAAATGAAACGATAGGAACAGGAAAGAAACAGAAAGAAGGTAGTCTGTACATGGCTGAACAACCCCTCCGCGGAAAAGAAAGGTTGTCGTTACTGGACGCATTGCGGGGATTTGCATTACTGAATATGATACTGTATCATATTTTATATGATATTGTATATATTTTTGGTCACCCGATTGGTTGGTATCAAAGTGCTGCCGGATATGTATGGGAACAGTTTATTTGCTGGAGTTTTATTTTATTGTCAGGTTTCTGTTTTTCGTTAGGAAGTCGTCCAGTCAAAAGAGGACTTCTCGTATTTGGTGCAGGGTGTGTTATTAGTTTAGTTACCATGTTTGTCATGCCTGAACAGCGGGTTCGCTTTGGAATACTTAGCTTAATTGGATGTTGTATGTTGTTAACCAGATTATGCTTACCTCTGATGAAACGAATTTTACCTGAGATTGGTATATTATTTTGTTTTGCCTTATTTTGCTTTACAAAAGCACTTCCGTTTGGTGGATTTGGATGGGGAGACACGGTATTGATACCACTACCGGATTGGATTTATTCTGCCCAATGGTTATATCCCATTGGGCTTCCAAATCAGAATTTTTTCTCAAGCGATTATTTTCCGCTGTTCCCATGGTTGTTCCTTTACTGGACAGGCTGGTTTGCCTTTCGTATGTGGCGTAATGTAAGAAATTGCAAAGTACTGCAAATTAAAATTCCGGTATTGGAATGGCTGGGACGTTACAGCTTATGGATTTACATCATTCATCAGCCGATTGTATATGGTATTTTATGGGGAATACATGCAGTAGGATTGTTATAAAAAAGAGTTATGTATTATAATACATAACTCTTTTTTCTGAATGATATAGTTTTATTGTGCAGACTTTACAGGCCATTTGGCAGGATTGGTACTGTCAGGAATGTGATTTTCCAAGATCTTCCGGTATAACTTTGTTTTTTTCTCCATATAATCCAATCTTTGTTTTGCTTCTTCCAATTGACGTTTTGCAATTTCTTTTTGTTTTAATATAATGTGATAGCGCGTTTCAATTGTAGAATCGCCCTGCAAACAAAGTTCGATATAGGTTTTAATAGAATCCAGCGTCATTCCGCACTCTTTTAAATGTTTGACTCCTATCAGCCAATTCATAGATTCTTCTGTGAATAAACGACAATTATTTTTGTCCCGCATTACACCGGGTACCAATCCTTTATCCGTATAAAAACGTATGGTGTGTTCCGTAAATCCCAATTGTTTTGCGGCCTCTTTTACAGTATACATATTTTTGCTCCTTTTTTATTCAGATTACTATTGACTTAGAGTAACTCGAAGGTGCTACAATAATTATATCACAAAACAGTTATTAAAATAAAGTATTGGAAAGGAGTCAATATCATGCAAATGGTTTGTTTAAATAATGGTGTTCAAATGCCTTTGGAGGGATTCGGAGTATTTCAAGTACCTAATGCAGCTGAATGTGAACAGGTGGTTTCAGATGCTCTGAAAGTAGGTTATCGTCTTATTGATACTGCGGCAGCCTATATGAATGAAGAGGCTGTAGGAAATGCAATTCGTACAAGCGGTATTCCACGCAAGGATTTATTTATTACCACGAAACTTTGGATTCAGGATGCAGACTATGAATCTGCGAAAAAGGCGTTTGAAACTTCATTAAACAAATTAGGACTGGAGTATCTTGATTTATATTTAATTCATCAGCCGTTTCATGACTATTACGGTGCATGGAGAGCTATGGAAGAATTATATAAAGAAGGCAGAATTCGTGCGATTGGGGTAAGCAATTTTTATCCTGACCGTTTGGTAGACTTATGTATGAATGCTGAAATCATTCCGGCAGTCAATCAAGTAGAATGTCATCCGTTTTTTCAGCAGAAGGATGCTTTAAAGGTGATGAAGGAATACGGTGTTCAGCCGGAAGCTTGGGGACCGTTTGCAGAAGGAAAAAATAATTTTTTCCAAAATCCGACACTCTCAGAAATAGCAACTAAATACGGTAAAAGTGTCGCACAAGTTGCTTTACGGTGGAACGTACAAAGGGGTGTGGTGGTGATTCCAAAATCTGTTCATCAAGAACGTATACAAGAAAATTTTAATATTTGGGATTTTGAATTAAGTAAAAAGGATATGGAAACAATTTCCGGTATGGATATTGGACATAGTGAAATTATCAATCATTTTACTGCTGATACTGCAAAATGGCTGAATGACTTAAAAATTCATCCATAATGTATAGAATAGGTAATATTTGATATAAGTAAAACCTCCCATGTGGGAGGTTTTACTTATATTTCTAAGGAAATTACAAAAGCCATTTTCATAATAACATATAGGGTATCCTTTGAATATGATAAAGAGGGACAACTTTCACTATGTTTTATCAAAGGAGTATCCGAGTCATGAATTATTATAATTGTACAAATCGTAATTATCCCTGTTCTTGCACACCGAGTGAGGACAACTCTGTTGTAATACCAGGACCTCAAGGCCCAAAGGGAGATCGTGGTCCTCAGGGACCAAAAGGAGAAAAGGGTGACCAAGGCTGTCCAGGCCCGGTCGGACCACGTGGAATGGTAGGTCCGATGGGGCCGCGCGGTCCGCAAGGTGTACGCGGAGATGCAGGCCCTAAAGGAGATCCCGGAATGGTAGGTCCTCAGGGCATTCAGGGCAATCAAGGCCCGATGGGACCCCAGGGAGATCGTGGTCCGGTAGGTCCCAAAGGCGACCCTGGTGAAATGGGTCCGATAGGTCCAAAAGGAGATAAAGGCGATGCAGGGGAACGTGGTCCTGTTGGTGCACAGGGACCAATGGGCGAACAAGGTCCACAAGGTGTAACCGGTCCTCAAGGCCCACAAGGTGAAAGAGGTTGTCCAGGTCCTATGGGTGAACAGGGACCTCAAGGCAACACCGGTTCTACAGGAGCAACACCAACGGTAGCAGTTGGCACCGTAAGTTCCGGTAGAACCGCACAAGTAATTGCAAATAATACTGATACAGGAGTAAGCTTAGATTTTGTAGTTCCGATAGGAGCAACCGGAGCTACAGGCACACAGGGACCTCAAGGCAACACCGGTTCTACAGGAGCAACACCAACAGTAGAAGTTGGCACCGTAAGTTCCGGTAGAACTGCACAAGTAATTGCAAATAATACTGATATAGGAGTAAGCTTAGATTTTGTAGTTCCGATAGGAGCAACCGGAGCTACAGGCGCACAGGGCGCAAAAGGTGAAACAGGTGCGACAGGTGCCACAGGTCAACAAGGTCCAAAAGGCGATACAGGTTCGATTGGTATCACACCAACGGTACAAATCGGGACAGTAAGTTCTGGTGAAATAGCGCAGGTGACAGCCAACGAAACTGATACAGGAGTCAGTTTGGATTTTGTAGTACCTGTAGGAGCAACCGGGGCTACAGGCGCACAAGGTGTAAAAGGCGAAACAGGAGCAACCGGAGCCACAGGTGCACAAGGTGTAAAAGGCGAAACAGGAGCAACCGGAGCCACAGGTGCACAAGGTGTAAAAGGCGAAACAGGAGCAACCGGAGCCACAGGTGCACAAGGTG